>Ga0126342_10007225_pt1 | contig 19808 bp, 24 predicted proteins | sample Cyp1metagenome_FD_92528 | JGI IMG/M metagenome (GOLD analysis project Ga0126342, IMG submission 92528) | Coral microbial communities from Lord Howe Island, Old Settlement Bay, Australia - Cyphastrea 1 metagenome | ecosystem: Host-associated > Invertebrates > Cnidaria > Coral ... | reverse complement strand
GACAAAGTGGTGTGAAAGATGATGTGTGAAAGATGGTGTGTGTGACAAAGTGGTGTGACAAAGTGGTGTGACAGCAGCTCCTCCAGGAGGCTCTGTGTACTGCACCACACGACAGCCAGCCGCGGGCCAGCGACGGCCACGTGCGCACCAGCTCGTCCAGGAGGCTCTACTGCGCCTGCCACACGACAGCCAGCCGCGGGCCAGTGTGTATTGCGCCTGCCACACGACAGCCAGCCACCGGCCAGCGGCGGCCACGCGTGCACCAGCTCCTCCAGGAGGCTCTGTGTACTGCTCCTGCCCCAGCCGCGGGCCAGCGGCGGCCACGCGCGCACCAGCTCCTCCAGGAGGCTCTGTGTACTGCGCCTGCCATGCGGCAGCCAGTTGCGGGCCAGCGGCAGCCACGCGCGCACCAGCTCCTCCAGGAGGCTCTGTGTACTGCGCCTTCCACACGACAGCCAGCCGCGGGCCACCGCCGGCCAAGCTCCTCCAGGAGGCTCTGTGTACTGGCGCCTGCAACGCGACAGGCAGCCGCGCGCCAGCGGCGGCCAAGCGTGCACCAGCTCCTCCAGGAGGCTCTGTGTACTGCGCCTGCCGCGCGACAGCTAGCCGCGGGAGAAGTGCAGAAGTGATGAATGAGAAGTGCAGCTGCGATGGGTTGTGGTGTGATGAGTGAGACGTGATGAGAGATGTGATAAGCGAGGTGTGAGAAGTGGAGCTGTGATGAGTTGTGGTGTGATGAGTGAGATGTGATGAACGATGTGATAAGTGAGGTGAGAAGTGAGAGGTGATGAGAGATGTGATAAGTGAGGTGTGAGATGTGGTGTGATGAGTGAGATGTGATGAGCAAGATTTGATGAGAGATGTGAGAAGCGATAAGTGAGGTGAGAAGTGAGATGTGATGAGAGATTTGATAAGTGAGGTGTGAGAAGTGGAGCTGTGATGAGGACGGCGGCGGGCGGACGCGGAAGCGGCGCGGCGGTAAACGTTGTGGTAAACGCTGTGGCAAACCTTTTTTAACGTTTTCTATGTATTTTTTTCCGCAAGCCTTTTTGTGGCAAACGTTGAGGTAAACCTTTTCGTGGTAAACATTTTTGCGGTAAGACTGTGGTAAAGGTGCGGTACACCTTTCAAAATTGATCGCGGCAAACCTTTTATTGTCATTTCTACTGCATATTTTCCAGGAAAAGGGTTTACCACACCTTTACCACACTTTTGCCACAGAAAAGGTTTACCACGGTCAATTTTGAAAGGTTTACCACACCTTTACCACGCTCTTACCACGGAAAGGTTTACCACAACCTTTATTGCCACATTTTTGGGTGGGAAAAATCACTTTACCACAAGGTTTCCCACAGAATGTTGGCGCATATTTTGGACAACAAGTCAAAGGCTTTAATTCCCAGTTGGCAGTTGGGCGGCGTTGTGGATTCAGTGGTCTTGTGGACGCGGTTTAATTGCACCCCATTTCCGTGTGAGTGTTCCTTATCTTTGGGGAAGGCCGTGCACTGGATATATGATATATGCAGTATATGTAAATGTAAATATAAGGAGAAAATCGCAAAGTAAATGCGTGCCAGGTTGGACAGTCTGGCAATTTGGGGGGCTTGGCGGCTGGTTTGATTAAAATCTATCCAGACCAAAGCACAGGCCGCACGGGAAAATGCAAATCAGACAACAAGACCAAAACTAGGAAAAATATACGGGTTTACATTTGAAGGGTGCAAATTTTGCATGTACTTAGGCCGGGTTGAGTGTCGAACAGCTTCAAATGTCTGTTTCTTTTGTTATAACTCGGTTTTCCCTAACTTCATTGTCTCTCCACCTTCATGACCTTAGAGTGTGTGGTTCCACGCCGGGACCTCTGACCAATTTGGTTGAAAAAAGTGTGTTTAAAAATTACCTAGGAATTTGCGTGACAGGCATCAAATTTTACCCGTAATATCCCGTAATAGCCTCCCGGGCTTGGATTGGGGCTGAAGCAAGAGGGAGCTTATACCTGGCTAAAGCAAGAGGGACTCCAGCTAGCAGCTGGAGCTAGCTGTCGTGATTATGTCCGTTTTCCTTGTTTTTTTCAATGTGAAATGATCCTTCCCATGATGCCCGGAAACACTGTTTTCCATGACAGCAGTGAAAAAAACAGATCAAAAAGAAACAAGGCTACACATTCAATCTTGTAGGTCCAGGTGGAACCAACCAAAAAGTATAGATACCTCGCGATCTTCTATATGCCATCGTTTTTGGAACTGCTACAAAACCCTCAGGTTTTGCTCACTTTTGGCAAGGTGCAGAATCCCTTGCACCTGCCACGCAAAATCACATCTGAACCTTCAAAAGTGGTCCGAGCGTGTGGTGTTTTTAACATTTTGACTTGGAAATGTGCTTCGCGCCACAACCGCATACACTTTTTCAACATCTCAACTTCCAAAAGTGCTCCGAGCACCAGGTGTTTTGTACATCTTGACTTCGAAATGTGCTTCGCGCCACAACGGCGTGCACTTTTTCGACATCTGAACTTCCAAAAGTGCTCCGAAACCGTCTGTTTTTTACACTTTTGACTTCGAAATGTGCTTCGCGCCACAACGGTGTGCACTTTTTCGACATCTAAACTTCCAAAAGTGGTTCGAACATGAGGTGCTTTGCGCATTTTGACTTCCAAATGTGCTTTGCGCCACAACGGCGTGCAATTTTTCATCTCTCATCTGGCCAGATGGCTCCGCACCCGCCGCTTAAGCGAGCCTACTTTTCGACCCTCCGGAGTCACAAATCATTGGGAAAACGCAGTGTTCCGCGCGTTTCCCACCTTTTCGCGCACCTGGATCTTCTTTCTTTGGAGACTGTCTTTTTTTTGGATCTTCTTTCTTCTTCTCTTCTCTTCTCTTCTCTGACTCTTCCCATCTCTGCTTTTCATCTGTCCATATTGTCGGAAGTTTGACTTCTAAACTTCCTTCGATGAGTGCTACCCGCATGACGTGAGTTGCTGACCATCTCAAGAAGCGTTGCTGGGTCAGAACCTCGCAATGGTGTCCCTCGTATACCAGGCGTAGGCGGCGTAGCGTTCAAATTGGAGTTGCTCAACATGTGCAAAACCTTCGACCTTCGCACCAAAGGTCTAAGTAATGTACGTCTTAGTGCGTCTAAGTCATAAGGCATTTTTTTAAAATTCCTTTCAGGTTCGATCATTGCTCATTTGCATCTGGCGGGAGCCCTATCACCCCCAGACATCCCTGGCCAGGGCCTTATCCAAATCTCCACAAGCTGCCTTCATCTGGCCTTGGGAGATCATTGGAATCAGCATGGCACACCACGTCACGTCACATCTCCTTTTTCATCTTTGTGATGAGAATATCTCGGTTTGACATGGTTTTACACGATGATCCTCCGCAGTAAACATTTTCCAAGGTGATGATCTCTTGGATGCAGCCGTAAGCTTTCCTGGATTCACCGAAATGAGAACTGGTTGGTGGTTGCAGCCGACCCCAAAATGAGAACTGGCAGCCGACCCAAAAGCAATAGTCACTTGGGTCATTCCAGGTAACGAAACAGGAACAACAAATTTCCAAACCAACCAGAGAGCTATCTACATATGAATACATATGATATGTTTAAATCATGTTCAATCTGTTCAACATGTCTTTCTTGAAGATGTGAGTACCCTGTTCACACTTTGGTACCCTGTTCACACGAAAATCATCGGCTTTAGAGTCCAGGAGATTCCCAGGAGATTCTAGGGATTGACCAATCGCCCTTGGTGCCCAAACCCACCAGGTGCATCCCACACAGCCTGGCCGCAGCCTGCGGCGGAATGGAGAGCCCATAGTGACAGTGGAAACGAAGTCGAACAAGTCCCATGTGGGGATAACAAGGCGACTACATTACTGCATAAATTACTGCTTGCACATTCCATGTCATCGATCCAGATTATCCAGGCTGACTTGGATAAATGGGGGGTTTGGGACTTTGCTGGTATTGTTAGGATCTTACCTGCATCATACCTGCATCATACCTGCATGTGAAGCTTCATTCATGTTTCTAGCCATTATCCGAACATCACGCCTGGGCCTAGTCCTAGTCCTAACAGTCACACAAGGCGCCATCAACCGAACGATCGTTGAGTGGCTGACTTGATGGAACTTGTCTGCAGTTGAAACTATTGCAGAATTCACGTGGAACAGAAAGAATTGTATAGGACAAAAGACATGTTTGTCACATCAGTTTCACTGAAATGCTTTCAGAACCAACTTTTGAAATCTTTTGGGTGGAAATGCCGTCAATGTACGAAAAAAAACGATGTCAAACGGCACCGCCCTGTATACGTTTCTGCCCGATCCACCTTGCCCTCTTCTACACCGTAGCTGGCGCCCAGCTGACCTAGCCCCAAGCGTCACAAGGATACACACATAATTCAGATAATGTTCCATCTATTTCCATGTTGATTTGTGGATGCGCCCACCCCCTCCCTCAAACAATTGAACCAGTTGAAGAGGAGTCAGTAACGAAGAAATCTTGAAAAAATTGCCCGGAAAAACACTTTCATCAACTTAAGTACAAACCTTCATTCAAATTATTTCATTCCACTTTCAAATCAGGTTCCTTTGTTGGGTACTGAGGACGAAGATCTTTGAGAAGTATGGCGTCTAGTGTTAACATTGGATAAAATTTTCCCGTGTTCTTTTCTCTCCTTCGTGTTTCATTCCCGTGTCTTCTTTTTCTTTCCTGCTATATGTCTATTGTACATTCACCTTGTCAGTCTGTCTTTCTTTTCCTCTTTCCTGCTATTTCCTTTTTCCCCTCCTTCTTCTCGTGGAAACCTAGGCGTTCTTCGGGGAAAAGTGCAACGAAAGATGCAAAAAACAGCAGAAAAGGAGTGGTGCCTTGTGTGATTCACAAACATGTCTCTGGAATGTCCTCATGAAACAAAAGACTGTTGAACGGAAATGAACGCAAAGACAAGCAAATGCAGAGCGAATGCGATTGGTTTTCCATCCGGGGGCACTCGTAGCGAAAGGCTGAAGTACTGGCAGTTGGGCCAAATGCCCACAGGAAATTCAAGGGTCAAGTGCCTTCCATATCAACGCAATTCTTCGACATCAATTCTATTTTCTTGTTGGCATGGAGCCAGGGCACTTGATCCTTATGGAAGAACCGGCACTGTGCAACCAATCAGCGCGTGCTGATCCAAAAGGTTTTGCATCGCCACCGCATTTTCTAGCCTATGCCACATCTTTTCTGTCTGGCTGATTTCAAATCTTTTAAATGTATTTCTCGGCGGAAATTCGGCTACTGAAAATCGCGGCTCAGGTGTTCGGAAACTCTTCGCAGTGCATGCCACTTGAATGCCAATGCCACCAGTGAAATGCCATCCTCTCTTCTCACATAGGCCTTGCAAATGAGGCATGACGGGGTCATTCCCATCCACATCTCATTTCCTTGGTCTGCATGTGGGAGAGATCCATTTCCTTGGTCTCGGCGTCCACCCACATGTTTTCCGTGGCTGCACACTTCAAGCTCGAATTTGGCTTTCTCAACACTGACCTCATCCAAGCTACAGTGAATGCAAGGGATTTCTGGCTGCCATAGCCAGTGGTGTCTGAATTGCCCTTATCATGCACATCCTTTTGCATCTACAACCAATGTACATGTCACAGCACTGATTGCAACATCAGCAGCGCGACCAAGCATGTTGTGTCCTCGGACTGTTGCTAGAAAGCCGCGACACAATTGTCCAACGTCTAGTGCTTCGTCTGCTGCCAATGTTTCTGCTCCATAGGTGCTTCTGCATACACGTGGAATTCGGTGAGATCTCGCATCAATGGTATTGAGGTGGCCTTCACGACCATCTGTCAGATCACCATCAGCCAGCAATGCGAAATAACATCCTTGAGAATATACCTTTGTGATTGCTTCACCTTAATTGGAGCCATCTCTGCGTACGTTGCGCAAAGCAGCGTCGGACACCATCACAATTCCAGCCGTTTGGTAGTTGATCAAATTTTGCAGAGCAGGCCAAACATTGCAGGAAAAAGCCAAAATCACTACATACGGCTTCAGTATCCGCACAAGTTGCTTCGCAGCTTCTCTGTGACGAGAACCTTTGAAGTCCCATCCAGTGCCAAAGGTCAAGCTGTCACTGGCTTTCAAACCTTTGCGCTGTGCAGCCTTGGCAATGGGCTCCGTATCTGTATAGATTTCAATCACAAAAGGCCTGAGATCAAACTCCATGGCAAAGATTTCGTTCATGTAGTTTTGCATTCCTTTCTCCCACTCCACCATCATGATCTCACACAGCTGCTTGCGATCCAAAGACACTGCCAGTTGCTGTCGGCGGTGCTTTTCCCATGCTTGAGTGATCACCTGTCGCACTCCAGGCTTGATCTTCTGATCTGCATTCAACTTGATCTCATCCAGATTCACGGTCGGCCCATTGCTTCGTAGGGCTGGTCTGAATTCAGACTGAACATCTCTGGGGTCAGCATCGATTCGCACGCTGGGGCACTCTGCATGTTCACCATGTGCTGCATGACCTGATTCATCATTGTTTGAAACTTCTGATCCTGTTCGGCCATCATCTGACTAATGCGCTCTTCCAGCTGTTGCAAATCGGTCGGGACCACTGCTGACCATGTTGACGAAATGGATGCGACTTCGGTCCTCTTCCCTGGAGATGTGACGTTTCCAGAGTTGCTCACCGGTGGACGTGCCGAAGCACTCTTCGGTATTCGATGATGTAGGAAGCCCTTCCTTCAAGGTTGCCACCACTGGTCGAACTTTGGTTTGGAGAATTGCCACCGTATCCGAAGCTTCCACTTCCACATGAAGCAGGTGTGCAAGACGAATCAAGTCGTCCTTCAAAGTGGGTAAACCCCTGCGTGGCCCAATCAATTGCCGGGCCAATTGCTTGCGGCTGACTTCCTTCTCTTCCTCCTGAACTTTGGCTTTCATCTCGTTGATGGCTTCGGCTTTCAAACGCTTTTGTTGCCCACGCATATTCCTTGTCAACAGAAAGCCGCTCAGGAGAGAATTTTCCAAGAATGCCATTCGCCACCCAATCCGGTCTCTGAAACGTTGAAGGTCGAACAAGTTCTTGGCTGTGAAGGCACGGGCTTCGAGGGCTTCGCGATGATGGCTGGCAGGCAAAGCAGCTTGCGCCACCATTGGATGGCAAGCAGTGCAAGAATGAGCCGGTGACCAACCAGAGCAATAAACTTTGCTCGTGCCATCTGCTCCTTTGCACCAAGCGCAAGATGAATCTCCTCCAACGATAGGGAGCTAAGGCAAGGCAATCCTGCATGAACGTTCGCTGTGCCTGAGGCCCCAAGGTCATAATCACCGAGGCATCGTCTCCCAAGGTTTGAGCCATCAACGCAGGAAGCAAGGCAGCTTGAGCGCTCTGAGAATCCATGTTCAGCAAGTACACCGGGACGTAGGGGAATTTGTTCACGAGAAGCTTGCTTCGTAGAAGCACACATCTTTTGAGCCCGGTCCACGGTTTCAGCCAACTTGACATCATGGTAACCCATCAGGGTTTCACTCGCAAACACTCCGCTTTCAGTCACATGTGGTGTTCATGTTCAACTGTAGAATTACTGGACATCGGATGAGCTGTCAAACCTTCTGCAATGTGACGATGTGACGCTTCAACCATTCGGCATGCTCCAACTTCAACTCAATGATATTGTCAGGTCCACACTTTCGCCAATTCCCATGATCCAGGTTTGGGCATCGGAGAGGGAATACTGGAACCATGAAGTGGCCGGCTGCCATCTGGTCCAACCTTTGTGAGCAATCATTCAAAAACGTGCACTAAAAAGTTCGATCAGCAAAGTTGAGAACTGCTCCAACGGCATCCAAGAAGTCCCTGCCCAGCAAACATCCAAGTGAAGCTACAGGAACAACTGATACCCAAATCAACAAAACCTTTCCCGAAACGCTGGCTGGCATACGAATACGCTTTGTAGATGCTACCAAACCACCGTTGCCAAACTTGAAACGTTCTTGTTCATCGACAGTTGAAACCAATGAAGCAATTCCAGGACTTCCAGGCTCTGACAACTTTTTCAAATACGTATCCATCCAAGCAGGGCCACAACACGTTCGGTTACAGGCCGAGTCGAGAGCACCGACCGAGTATTTGTCTTCCGCCAGACCCTGGGGAGGACATTGCATGAGATCATCTCGTTGAGTAGGTTGTGAAAGAGCTTCACGCAATGGCACTGAAAGTCGATGAACAACGGAAGCTTCATGATGCATGGGTTCACTTGCAACTCCACCAGCTGATGGTACCGTGCTTGATGCATGTGCTGAAGAAACTGGTGAAGGTGTGGTGAACTCGGTATTCAACGCTTCCGCCAATCGCACTTGTTTTGCTTTGGGACGAGGCATGCCACCGGCTTTGTTGCCAGTCCATGGGGCTTGGAGCCACCAGCTTTGCCATAGCCACGATCCTTCCGGATCTCTTGCAATCGACTACGTGCTTTCTTCATAGTCAGAAGAGCTTCAGTACACTGCTCGAAGTTCTGCTCGAGCGATTCCAAGGTCTCACCATCAACACCGGACTCCTCAGCTTCTTGGAATTCAGCAGCAAAACATTCGGCTTGGTCTTGTAGGAATTCCTTCAAGGCCTGAGGCTCAAACACTGCAGTCTCATGGGTGTTCTCATCGGGGATGAGTTCAACTTCATCTCCGTCGGCATCATCAGGAAGCTCAGTCAGCAACAGCTTTCTCGTAACTGATGGCATTTTACTCTTTCCAAAAGACTTCGCAGAAAAGTTGGATGGAGCCCTGCTGTAAGTAGTTCCAGCAGACGAAGAGGCTCAAGAACTTGACCCGCCATCGCCAAACATGCGCTTGATGGTGATCTTTGAACGATCCAGTTTTGGGTACAAAGGGTCAGCCGCGTGCAAGTCCGTAAAGAGACGCAGCGCTTCCGCTTCGATCACTGGATATTCCTCAGCACCTTGCAAAGCAGTTTCAAGCAGTTGTTTACGTAGGGGATCAAGTCCTAACTTGTCCTTCAAAAACCACCCAAGTTCAGGTGAGGGTAATTGTACACCCTCTGACTTCAAATCGGCCACAGCAGTTCTGAATCTCGTGCAAAACTCTGAGATTCGTTCACCAGCTTTGGGTTGAGTCCACAAGTAGAATTGAGACCTAAGCTCGCCCTTCTTGTCTAAGGACGTCATGCCGTTGATCTCTTCCAAGGCTTTCATCAACTTGTTCAAACCAAACAGGCAATCCTCTGGCTCAACCTCAATATCCTCTTGGGTTTGGGTATCTTTCATAACCACAGCAGGCTTGTATTTCAACTCATCCGGTGAAAACTCTTCCAATTCCACTTTGTTTCAGCAGAAATCTAGCAGCAAGGTTATATCGTATTGTAGACTGTAAATCCAAGGGCGGCACCCACCACAGCATCTCACGCTTAAACGTACGCCATGTTGTAGGTGAGCCATCCCAAATGGGGACATTGGACCACGCTGCAGAGCTCTTCTCCTCATAGTTCTCCGACATCACCTGTAGCCTTCAATCAATGAGGCCAGTCAAGTCGCACCAGCACAACAATTCCTTCAGGGAGCAGCATAAGATGAGAATCCAGCGATGTGAAGACATTGCAAAAATTCGTGCACAGGCAAGCCCAGTCAGTAACCAATCCATGCAGCGACGCTTGTTGCTTGGGATGACCAAGGAAAAGATATGCCCCTCAACGCTTGCAAGATTCAACACAAAAGCTCAGGCCCCTGGATGCAAAGCCAAGATCTGGTGCCACTGTTGAACGGAGATGAATGGGGGACTCGTAGCGAAAGGCTGAAGTACTGGCAATTGGGCCAAATGCCCACAGGAAATTCAAGGGTCAAGTGCCTTCCATGTCAGTGCAGTTCTTCGACATATATAAGTCAGCACTCGCGAAAGGGAGCTCAGAATGTAGGGGTTTATCCAAGATATATTTCTTTTAATTGGATTGGTAAAACTCTAAATGTCTCAAAAAGTCTCTAAGAGACAAAAAGAGAAGACTAGGGAAACACAGAGAAAATCCAAGAAAGAAACTTAGCATTTTCAAATCAAATTCTGGCCCATTGGGCATGAAGCAGATCACATACAACCATTCGAGTACATATAAGTTGTGGCGTTAAGTGATGGTTGTTTTTATTGAAGTAGGTCAAATCCAGTGTTGTGCCAAGTGCTGACTATTATGTGTTCATGATGCATGTTGGATTCCACAACGTTTTGGGTTGGCTTGATCATCTTCGACCAGCACCATGTCTTCCTCCGTCCACTCCCGTCCGCTGTGGGTGGCGGATCGGGTTGGACGCGGTAATGGGGTGAAAATTCCTCCATCCACTGCCGTCCGCTATGAGTGGCTGATCGGGTTGGACGCGGTAATGGGGTGAAAATTTTGCCGTCCACTGGCGTCCGCTGTGAGCTGTTAATCGCCTCGTTTTCAATCTCTATTTTTCTCTTGTTTTTTTTCCTCTTTTTTTTCTTTTTTTTTCTCTTTTTGTATCTTTTTTCTCTTTTTTCTCTTTTTTATTTTTTTTTCTCTCTATTTTTCTCTCTTTGTTTTCTAACATTTTCTCTATTTTTCTTTGCCCCTTAAAAATCAATTAAAACATAATGCTCTATTTTGCTCTATTTTTCTCTGGGAACCTGATGGTGTGTTGCCTCGCTAATTCTGCTCTTTTTTGCTTTTTGTTTCTCTGCTTATCTCTTGGAACTTGGGTAGACACATATATTTTTTGGCCAGCATTTGGCTCCAATTACTCAAATGCTCTGGTCTTGCAAGAGCGTTGTATCCAGTGTCATCATGGGAAGGAGACAGCACATGATGCTTCCACATGTGACAATCCTTGGAAACATGTGCAACAATAAAAAAAATGGACAGCGCTTGACAATATTTGACAGCACTTGCATTGGACAAGATTTGATAGAGCTTGACGCCTGATAACAGCACTGGATCGCTGTGTTTCTCCCTAGCTTGCATCTGGTCCTTTCTGGTGTCAATAGGTGAAAACATGATTTCAAAACGGTTCATTTCTTTCTTGGATTTTCTCTATTTTTCTTTTCTTCTCTACTTGTCTAAAAGACTTTTTGAGGCATTTTTAGTTGCCAGCAACCTTTATTTTGAGTTGCCAACAACTTTTTGTTCAAAAATGTAAATCTATCATAAGTAAACCCCTCGGATCTAAGCCCCTTTTTGGTTTCGCTGATATAAATAAGTTCTAAGGAAACAGTCCATCATTCACCCTCATGGGCACCATTCCCAGGGAATTGAAGTAAGTTAAACACAACTTCCCCAATTCACTCACGTTAAACTCACTAAATGTACAGCATTACTCACAAATCTTCTGGATACTTGGAATAGTTCTTGTGGGGCTGCTAACTAGCCAAGGGCATTGTACAAAGGACCCTCTTCTTGAGCCTTCACTGCCCAACCAACCTTTCAGCAAGGAGTTGTCTGGCATCTTGGGGATCTGCCCGGAGATGAAGAGCAAGTTGCCACTCCCTGGTTGTTCAGTGGGTCGCGCTTCGATGGTTGGATGTGGCTGGCCGCTTCTGTGGCTAAAGTGGTCACCATGATTTTGTGGGTCACGGAAAGGCGTGAGAAATCTTGGCCGCTTGTCTATTCCAATAATTCCTTTTTCACCTTGCTGCAACAAAATTGTTACTGTCTGTCTGTGTGTCTGTCTGCCTGTCTGTCTGCCTGTCTGCCTGTCTCTGTCTGTCTGTCTGCCTGGCTGTCTGTCCGTCTGCCTGGCTGTCTGCTTGTCTGCTTGCCTGGTTGTCTGTCTGTCTGCCTGGATGTCTGTCTGCCTGTATGTATGCATGCATGGATGGATGCATGTATCTATCTATCTATCTATCTATCCATCCATCCATCCATCCATCCATCCATCTGTCTATGTATGTATGTATGTATGTATGTGTGGGTGTATGTATGTATGTATGTATGGGTGTATGTATGTATGTATGTATGTATGTGTGTGTATGTATGTATGTATGTATGCATGCATGCATGCATGCATGTATGTATGTGTGTATGTGTGTTTGTGTGTATGTGTGTATGTATGGATGTATGGATGTATGGATGTACGGATGTACGGGTGTATGTATATATGTATGTATGTATGTATGTATGTATGTGTGTATGTGTGTATGTATGCATGCATGCATGTATGTATGTATGTAGGTATGTGTGTATGTGTGTTTGTGTGTATGTGTGTATGTGTGTATGTATGGATGTATGGATGTATGGATGTACGGATGTACGGATGTACGGGTGTATGGGTGTATGGATGTATGGATGTATGGTTGTATGGATGCATGCATGCATGCATGTATGTATGTACACACAGGAACAACCATTTCTAGTGCCCTCTCCTTGGATGAAAATTCCGGTCAAAACATTCAGGCCGTGATGAAATGGTACGTGAAAACGCTGGACAGAACTTCGGCAACAGCAAGGCATTAAAGAAGGCATCAGACATCATTTTTTCTCCACCGCCCACCTGAATCCCTGAGGCTCCAAACTCACGAAGGGAAGGTAATTCGCTGCAGGCGCTGCAGCTTCCGGGACTTGAAGCCTTCCAAAATGCTGCCAGGCAGGGCACCACTTCACATTATTACCTTTGAGGTTTTCAAACCAAATTCAAACCAACCAAAAAAAATAAAATCAATTGAGACAATAAATTTCCAAGTAAACAGCCCAAATGTTCAAAACGGTTCCTGCTTTCAAGTCGTCCACAATTCAACAATCTGCGCGAAATATCACTATTCTTACCTCGTCACCTCGTCGTTAATGATTCATATTGATTTGCCTATTTCGCCTTGCTAATTCGGTTTGGGGGGTTCTGGGCTCGACGTCATCATCAGCTGTACGGGCTGCAGAACATATTTTCTGATTTGTTCTTCAGCAACGCCCGACCCCTCGAGCCCTTAGCACTACCAAGAAAAATGTTCAGGACCGGAAAGCCCCCAAACCTCTTGAAACCCTACCTGCGCCAGAGAGAGCTTTTAGGCACTGGAAGGTGTCTAGCATCCCCAAGCTTCTTGTATCCCTTGCCACACCCAAGAAATTAGGCCCTGAACACTTGCTGAAGAGTCCCCAAGCCTGTTGGGCCCCTAGCCTCCACCATTTTTTCCATCCTATGTCGAACAAAACCCAACTTGTGAACAAAAACCATCACCGTGTCGGAAATGAAAGTAGTTACTCCGCCTCGCTACTGTACTATCTCCACCTCGTCACCCCAGCTGGGCTCGCTATACTGTACTTGTTGCAGAACTATGCGGCGCGGGCATGCCACTGGAAATATTGCCGGTAGCCGTCTTCCATTAATAGACAAACGCTACTGCCTGTGCGGCCCCTCCATCTAAATGCGCCGGAACATGCTGCTCTGCCTTTCCCAATCTCACAATCAAAGCGGTGGCAAAAGCATGTTGCAACATTCCTCTGATCAGTTAAGCGGTGCTTGGAGGCATTCAAACCGTCACCATCATCATCATCATCATCGTCATCGTCATCATCATCATAATCATCATCATCATCATCTTCTTCATCTATCATCATCTATCATCATCTATCATCGTCGTCATCGTCATCGTCATCATCATCATCATCATCAGTAGCATCAGTACCAACAGAACCATGGGTACCATCATCACCATCAGTACCATCAGTACCGTCAGTCCCATCATCATCATCATCATCGTCATCAGTATGATCATCGTCATCATCAGTATCACCACTGCCACTTTCACTGTCACTATCACTATCACTATCATCATCATCATAATCATCATCATCATGATCATCATCACCTTCAGTACCACCAGTACCAGCAGTACCGGCAGTACCAGCAGTACCGGCAGTACCATCAGTACCATCAGTACCATCATTACCATCAGTTCCATCAGTGCCATCAGTGCCATCAGTGCCATCAGTACCATCAGTACCATCAGTACCACCAGTACCGTCAGTACCGTCAGTACCGTCAGTACCGTCAGTACCGTCAGTATCATCATCATCATCACCATCACCATCATCATCATCATCACCATCACCATCACCTTCATCGTTATCATCATCATCATCAACATCATCATCACCATCATCATCATCATCATCATCGCCCACCACGGCAAGATCAGAATTAGTAGCCCACCGGGTTTCAATGTGTGGCACAGGATGTGTTCGTTAGATAGGATTACCATCTTGTTGGATTTAATCATCACAACCATGATCAGGATGATGATGGCACGTTGCATGATGCCAAGAAACTCCATGTCCAAAATTCGCTGCTCCACTTTCCCGCATCGTGCCAGGGACCGCAGCATGGCCTGATCATTGCGCAATTTTATTGGAAGGTGATGCTACGATATCTTCTCAAACTTTGAGCAAAAAAATCGCAGCCCAACTCAAATTTACCAGCTTCTCAACTGACTTGCGAACGCTCACTCTCTGTTCAAGCGTTTGGGATTTGCATGTGTTTGTCAATGCTGTTGGTCACCAATCATATGCATATACTGCCATGATTGCAAGAACACCACATTGGGCCAAGCATGCCCCGGTCCCAGCAATTAGCGCCTCCTGCTCGCCCGGTTCCGTTTTTGTTTCTTGAGCCATGCTACGTGAGAAGCAACACTTGTGGGCAAGCTCTATGATCGTGCCTGTTTGACAAAGCCATCGCCTTTCTGGAAGGCAAACATATTGACATGCAATCTGGAACAGTACTTGCACACCTTTCCCAGTTGTTGACAATCTGCCGCTGGCAGCAGACAAAAAGATACTCACACCATGTTCTGATCGGCCCATGAATCAGCTCTTGTGCAGCCCTTATACAGCCTGCGATGGTAAGTTAGAGCGTTTGCAAATGTGACAAGTTCCAACTTGAAATTCTTCCTCGGATTCTTTTGTATCACTTGGATCAACGGGTAGCAACTCCGACAACTACCTGGGGAATAAACCGACACACCAGAACTTGGATTTGCTTGAGCAGGCCATGATAAATATACCTGGATCTTCCCGGCGGTCTCCAACGGACCCTTAAGGCAAAACCGGCAAAACCCGCTTTTTGGTCTAAGGGACGTCATTTGAACGCCTTTATCCTGTCAGGTTTAGCATAGCGACTTTTTATTTGAAACCCTGCGCTGTCAAATCAGACTGCGTGTAACTGAATATGTATCCAAACCATGTTTCTTGTTTTTTTCTACGGGGCGTAAAGCCAAGGTGAAATCTTGCGGTTGAAGGTGGAATGGGCCAAGAATCGCTCTCAAAACAATTTGCTTTTAATTGTTCCAAGCACGATTCTACGGGCTCAAAATCATTTTGCAAACACAATGCGCCTGAAAAAAATTGTGACGCCGGCCGGATTCTTTGACACTGCTACCATGCCTCTCCCTTCACAAATTCTTTTTCTTCGTGGGTTCTCTTGTCTCATGCAGCCCTGCTCCGTTCATATTGCTTTGGCCTCTGGCCCCGCAGTGGTAAATTATGACATGGTCTAGCGGTGGTTTTCCAGAGATTCATCCTTTCAGGGTGCTGGAATTCTGGTAATGTAATAATAATAAATTCCCCAAATTGTGATCCAGCCAATGTGAACAAACAACTTCATCTTCCGCAAATCCAAGATAGTCTTTGACCATGCTTGTGCACCTCATTCTAAGCTCTAGCAAAGCCACCTATTGGATGTGCATTCCCTGCACCAGCTGGCTGAAACTGGCACCGTGATTTTTACGGCGGTACAAGACCCATGCCAATTTGGCTCACACCCGGTCATTCCAGGCACCCATGCTCGAAAGATTCGCTGAGATGTTGCAATCCATCTTACATCCTGGTTAAGCATAACGACTGTGGCCGAATTGAGCTTGGAATTCTAGATGGTGTCAGTGCCACGAACCTCCCAGCATGTAGTCAGTTACGGGAGGCTGGAGGGAGCCAAATCTGTACTTGGAAATCTGTTGGTTCTGGATGATGCCAATCTCGATGCTGTGTAATTAAACACAATCTATGTGAGTGTAAATAAATAAAAACAAATAAATAAATAAAAATAAATAAATAAATATATATACGTATATATATATATATATCACCACTCATTATGTGTGACAGTGAAGACTGTGTACATGATTGTATATCTAAAAAGAAATTGTGTGCATGATACAGACACATGTATATCTTTTGGTGTCTCAAATGCCCAGCTGAACCAAAGCCGGCCTACTCTTAAACATAGGGTAGATTGTGTCCCCGCCTAGCAAGACTCTATAGGCTCCCAATACCCATGCGCAAAGAATAGCTTAGGAGCAGTCTACCTGAGAATTGAGAGTATACCACTGCCATTTGTTCACCCGGGGAATGGGTCAGGGGTGGTACATGGCTGGTCCCGGTCTGGAACGGGAAGGGCACGGGGTCTGGAACGAAACGGCCCATTCCAGCACAAAATTGCCACCACGCAGCACATTTTTTTGGCAGCAGCCAACCGCATCCCTACCATCTGTGCCACAGGGTCAACAACTGTAAGTGGTGCAGGCGCAGACCTGCCAGAGGTTGAGAGGGAGGGGGGCCCCAAGCAATCCATCCCCAGACTGCCAGCTCACGACACAGCCGTGGGCTGTAAGTGCTGCAGGCACACCTCCTATTCACATCTCTCCTTCCAGAACAGTGGCGCGGATAAAGTACAATAAAGAAATACATATGAATACCGACGAAACAAAACCAACCATATCAAACAATACACAGACATACAGATATACAAACAAATTTGTTCTGGCTTGTCGTATGCCTGTTGTGGTACCCCAATGTCACCGCCGGAAAGCCCCTCTATTGCACCCCCATCCTGTTCAGTGGGTGATCTCCCGGATTTTTTTTTCCATTGGGTCAACGCGCGCGCGCGCGCCCCCCACAAGCTTATTTTTGGATACCCAGGGGCCCGCGCGCGCGCGGACCCAAGGAAAAAAAAAGTTAAAGTTTTGGCATTGGCTGAGTAAGCCATAATAGACCCGGAGTGGCTCACTAAAAAGGGGCCATCCACAGTAGGGATGCTTGGAAAATATATAGATCGGACCGTGGTTTGAAATGCTCCAAATCACAAAGTTTCAGAAGACCACCCATTTTATAGCTAAGCAGAAAATTTACGCGGACACGAGTACTAGTACATCAAACAAGCCAAAAAACGACAAAACACGTCAATAAACCATGTGTATAAACACTATTACATATGCTGCCATACCGTAAAAAGCATTCAACAGATTTTGCAAGTAAATACTTTGTCAGTGTCAGTGCGCGTTTTGATACCTAAATTGACCAATTTTAACCCCCGTTTAGGGCGCCAAAACTGGCATCTTGAAAAATTAGATTCACCACCCCGTGTCATTTTTATACAATGGAAGTTTTTCAATTTCCCAAAAGTGTCAAGGTATACCCACCTTTTCATCAGGAGCTAGTTTGGTCCTATAATGAACGGGACAAGTATGACATAGTATGACTACATGTCCTCACATGAGAAGTAAAAGTAAATGTATGTCAACTTACCTTACCTTACCATGACACTCTGTGGATGGATCCTGACAAGAAAAAATAAGATGATAGTTTCCGAAAGGGATGAATCCTGGTCCCAAAGGGATTTGCGATGAAGTTGGCCCAACCTCATCACAAATGCCTTGATCTGTTTTGACAGGGATTTGTGATGAGGTTGGGTCAACCTCATCACAAATGCCTGGCGATTGTTTCACAGGGATTTGTGATGAGGTTGGGTCAACCTCATCACACCTCGCTGATAAAAAGTTGGAGTCGACTCCTTCCCGCGTGTTGGGGCCTCTGAGATCCAAGGACCCGTAAGAACCCCCCACTTGCAGCTCAGGGAGGAACTCCCCCACTTCGCGTGCCACCGCTTTGGTTTGTCGGCGACAGCAGGTGCAGAAGGACCGGATTGGTCGGCATATCGAAGTGACAATCATCAAAATGAAGACAGAAAGAAGAACACTGCACCCCAGCCTACCCAAGGCCAAACATCTCCACAGGCGGCTAGCACCTAGCTTGTCCAGGAAGTAGAGTCCCCAGCCTCCTGTGGTGCCTGGAAGAGCAGGAGTGCTAACCAGGACTTGCCAAACCAGGACTGGGCAGTGACTTCAGATCAAAATGGATGACTGAGTAGCCCCACACGTGTGCATAACCTTCCCTCGGAAATCTTCAAGGGTATCGGCCTCACCCTCTGAAGTAGAGTCAATGCCTGCAGATGATGGACCATTATTCGTTATTCGTTTCTCTCACCCCGGCAGGGACTGAGGATGGATCACCCAACCACCATATCCAGGAAGAATCAAGAGCAGCGTGTGGTCCAGCCACTGCGGCCAAGACAACAGTCAGCATCCAAGAAGGCCCTGCCATCATGACGCAGGTCTAGTACCTAAGCAAGGTCCTAGCTGGTCTACAAAATCTTGAGCCCAGCACCAGTGAAAACGTTAATCTTCCGTTCTAGCGAACCCCAAGTATACATGCCCATGCCCAGCCAAGCATAAGAAAGTCACAAACGAAACGAGTTCAGCCCAAACAGCTGCCATGTGAAGGTTCCAATGCCAACAGTTTTGTGAAAATGCGTGCTTCAACAACATATGGATCAAAGGTGTGGACCAGAGGTATGGAGCAGAGGTATGGAACGGATCTTTCAAACAGGTATGGAACGGGGACGGAAGCCAAATTGAGACAAGCTGGGCCAAGCTGGGTCAAGATAATCCGACAGCTTGAAACGTTCCATGGTCGAGGCAAAATCTTTCTTGGAGAACACATGTGGAGCCGCTGACGGATCCGCCTCGCGAGCAGGAATCATCAGGAAACAAGGCAAAAGAAGGCAAGTGCTCAACATTGCTCAACATTGCTCAACGCACATGCCACCAGCATGCCACCTCTACAAATTGAGTGAGAGAAGGGAAACATGGAATGCATGCCATAAAACGGAACAAAATGAACAAATGAACTCAGATAAACTCAGCACATCTTCGTTTAATATCTTAGCGGCTGTTGCCGTGACCTTTGGCGCCAGAAACGCCTGAATATACAATCATCAAAATCGCCTACAAATCCTAAAATAGACCTATAAGTCTATAAGTCTACAAGATTCTATTCATTAAGGTTCCATCCTCGTTCCAATCTGGTCACGGCACATTTACGTCACTGCCATTCCTCATTCCTCATTGTCAGCAACATGGGAACACGTGGGATATTCTACCATTTGGTGGGATCATCATGGATATTCATGGATGACAGCACATGGCAACCCCAGGTCGCCGCATGTCACCTCTTCATAGTGGTAGTGGACGCCGCTTTGGTGGCAGCTGCAGCTGTCTGTAGCATCTCAGCTGATGAGGACATTGGCAGGCGCGCAATCTTGTTCTGTGAGTATCTGTGACTTGTTTATGTGTACATATTCGCACCAGTTTCAACCGGTTTCAAATGCAAGCTTCCCGAATTCAAACAGAACTGGAGGCTCTCAAACTGTATGCAATAATTATCGGTAGTTCATAATATAAAAGAAAGGATCTGTGAGAGTGGTACTTTGTGGTACTTTAGAATACTTGAATATCTTTAATATCTTTAACTGGGGTCTAGCCTGTGTAGGCCCGTGTAGCCGTAAGCTCAAACGTTTCAATCGTTTCAGCTCGGGCACTTCTTCCAGCTTGAACTTTTTTTCTTGGACGTTGCGCCGGCGAGCCTCTGCCTTTGATCCTGGCCCACTGTTCACATCAGTTCACTAGTGACATCTAGTGACTAGGTGTTCACTTTACTTCACATTCGTTCACTAGATTCCTTCAATTCGCTTATCAAT
>Ga0126342_10007224_pt1 | contig 19813 bp, 18 predicted proteins | sample Cyp1metagenome_FD_92528 | JGI IMG/M metagenome (GOLD analysis project Ga0126342, IMG submission 92528) | Coral microbial communities from Lord Howe Island, Old Settlement Bay, Australia - Cyphastrea 1 metagenome | ecosystem: Host-associated > Invertebrates > Cnidaria > Coral ... | reverse complement strand
TGGGAAGTGCACAGAAATTGCTGTGGCCTGAGTGGCTCCTGGGCGGTGAACAGAGGGTGCTATGGCCTGGGTGGCTCGTGGAAAGTGCAAAGCATTGGGAACGAAAAAAAGTTCCACACCTGCAGTGGTCCCAGGCGCCGCCCCTGCCTTGGCTAAGGCAGGGGTCGGCGGATTATTGCACTGGATAATATAGATGATCTTGGATAATATATGGATGATCTTGGGTATTGTACTGCAACTTTTTTGTTTTGTGTCCAAATGCGGCCAAAAGAAGAGTTCGATCATCCTGAGAGTTGTAGTCTTCATGGCCTTCCTTTCAGGTCTCTGCGGCTTGAAGGCGTGGTGTCGAGCAGCAAGGGGTGGTGACAATGGACAGAAGGGTCCCTTCCCCCTATCGTTGGACAGCCCCTGGAAACCATGGCTTAGTAGGGGATAAGAACTTATTTTGGAGGTGTTAATATGTTAATAATGGGGGGATGGGATTATTTCGATGCTCTAGCCGTTTTGGGGGTACATGAATTATGGTGAATTTTGAGCCGTGCCCAAATGGATTCCACGACCATCTGTAGTCTATAGTGTGCAGGTATCACTACTACATTGGTGAAGTGATATCGAAATCACCTCTTGCTCGTTCGATGAATGCTGATGATTCGATGTATATATATATAATATGTATATATATATAATATGTATATATATATATATGTATAATAATATGTATATATATATATATGCAAAATCACCACTGCTTCTGATACAATCAGAGTGTTGGAATGCTGAGTGTTTGCTCCAAGACCTTTGATGCTGGATCTTTCGAACTTTGAATTATAGGAGCTCGATCTCGATCGGACATCTTCGGACATGCTTGGTGAAATGGGTCAGCTTTTCATTCGGCTGTTTGAAGCAATCAGTGTTTTTTTTTCATGCTGAAACCGTGCATGTTGTGAGGTGATGGTGATGTTTAAAATATTTTTCTGGGTAGCCGGGTAGTCTGTGAAGTATGGCGACATGATGCAAGGTGTATTTCGACTGTAATCACATGTAATCACCATATATTGCAATTCGATTGCAATTCGATTGCAATTAGCTACTATATGTCTATGATTCTATGCTGTAATAAGTATTCATAAGTAATTATATGTATACGTATAACATGTTATTAAACTTATATTGAGGATCTTCTATCGGTACATTCTCCAGGTGGATGGTGCGGTGGAACCTCTCGGCAAGTTCTTGCTGGTGAAATCCGCCGCAGCGGAGGAGGTCACCAAGGCGACGGATGACCCGGTCCCAAACTGGTCATGGATTTACGAAATGGGAATTTCAGTAGCCAAAGTGGGGACTCAAATAGACTCGTACATATCATATATAATTATATATATAATTTATCATATAAAAATATAATAATATATATATATATGTATATTTGATATGTGTAAATAGAATTAAATAGATAGATACAACAAAATACAAAAAGTATATAGAGATTTCACCAATGAATCCTGGATAAGAGTTTGTGCAAACGGGATGTGCCCCTGGGGGCCCCTGGTATGTGGCCCTAAAGTGGGGAACGTGATACTGTGCACGTTGCATAGGAATGGTTTGAATTCCCAACTTCAATTGGTACCGCTTTGTGCAGTGGTATGAATCTACTTAGGCCCTAGGCATACAAGTGGTGTTAATGTCTATGGCCATGCCCATGGTGGATTCTGGTAGATTGCCAAGACCGTTTCTTTGTCACCTGGGACTCATACTTAGGGTACCGCCAGTTTTGGATAGTTATCACATGTTATCACTAAGTTATCACCCATGTATGAATATTGAACATGGGGATGGGTCAAAACCTACAATGATCTACGATGGATCAACCTATTTCGAAGCCATTCACATCTATTTCACAGCGATGTTGGTATCCCTTGGCCGTTGCCAGGCCGGTTTGCTGCTTCCAAAGAGCCAGAAGCCCAAGCAGGGTGAGGTCGTCGCGGCTGGACCTGGTGAGGCGAACGTGGAATCCGGGCAGATGGTGCCCATGTCTGTGAAGGTGGGAGAGAAGGCCGGGAGTTGTTTCGCTTCGGCACGGCATAAGAGAGATCCGATCCTGAGCCACGCTTAGCTGTGAGGATGGCGAAAAAAAATCACAACATTCTTTACCCTTCACCACTCACAAAAACTTGGATGGGTTGAGAAATAAATGATATTAAATGATAACATATGAATGATTTTGAATGAGCATGGCCGAATTTGCATGTCGCTTGGTACCCCTATGTTTGAGCCAAACTTGGGTGCGCAGGTTGTGTGACTTCTTTTTTCCGGATTGGAAACGTAAATGTGGGTGTCGTATGGAGAGCTGGGACGGGCCAGTACTTAATTATGCAGTGTAGGATTTCGGGGTCATTTGGAATCAGATCTTCTGGTCATCCCATGTCCAGGTCTTGTACAGCAAGCACGGGGACTTAGACCTGGGGAACTAGTGTACCGACCACATATACTGCTCAAGCAGCGACTTCGAATTGAAAAATCATGATATTGGTTCCAATATGTTCCAATGTTAAAGGATGCATTCAACGGGGCATTCGAAGGTACAGCTGGGTTGTGGTGATCGTTCAATGGTGTCATCACCATGGCCCCCAGATTCTGAGGTATGGTGGCTCAGAGACCATCGAATGCGGTGGGCAAGATCATGTCTTGGTCCCGCAGCTGCACTATTGCATGGGATGTGGAGCTAGCAGCAAGCACATTGGGGAGTGGGAGATATCAAAGATCTAACAAACAGGAACATATTACAATCAAAGATACATAATATATAGTGTATATATAATATAATATAATATAATACAATATAATATAATATAATACAATATAATACAATATAATATAATATAATATAATATAATACAATATAATGTATATATATATATCTACTACATATATATATAATATGTATATATCTAACACATATATATATATAATACACATATATCTTGATACCCCACAGCTAATCCCTCAAACATCATACATCGGGGCAGCCTCCGAAGATGGGCATTTCCCGCAAAATCACGTCCAAGAAGTAGTTTGACATGGGGATACCATTCTATATTCAGGATTTTGTGTTTCACACTCTGCATCACCCCATGATTATGATCTTGCGACTGTAGGCAATTGTAGCTATATAGATCTACCATGTCATGGATCAGGTGCGGGAAGATGATGTCCTGTTGAAGTACAAAGGCGGGAGCCATAGCATGCGGAAGTGCCTTCTGGGGGTTCTTAGGACTGCTGGTGTGTTGTTGCCCCAAAAGAGGAATAAACATCTCCAGATATCTCCACATCTTGAATCAAGAATATATATATATATAACCTTGACGGCCGAAACCTTATTTTGTTTTAAGATGATTTAAGGGACCCGTCTAGGTCACTTTCACAAGCTAGACTGGTTGATACTTTGGGTGAGTTGCCATTTCCGGATCAAGGAATGATTGAGCCCAATTATACAATGAATCTGTATTTATACCCTCTGGTAATTTAACATAGCTATTGAAAATGGCTATTTATAGTGGATTTACCGTTAGAAATAGTGATTTTCCATAGCTATGTTAGTTTACCAGAGGGTAGATGATCCTTTTGGGATGGATTGAAACCAAGAGGTACCAGGTAGAGGTGTACGTGCCAATACAGTTCAATCTTTCCAATTTAGGGATCTTCAACCGCACAGACCAACCAAGATCACTTGGCTCACATCCAGTGAGCAATGGAAATCCATCATTTGCATGTCATGTAATCGAACATATGTATCATATATATATACACAATAAGAGCATATGATCAAAATTACATATACATGCTGTACAGAATAGACATGTCTATTTATCAACTGTTTGAATCAGCATTGGACCAGCTGATGAACAAAAAGACCAGGTGATGAGCCTGTACTCGCGAAGATCAGCATGCCTCGGGGTAAGGCGACTGAGGGAGCAGATAGCTGCAGCTTCGTCGCCCATTTTTTTTGGCAAGGCAAAACGTAACGGAAAAAATTACATTCAGCTGGGCCAATACTCTTGAGTGGTGGATTTGTTGAAGATCTTTGGATTAATTGGTTCATCGGATGCATGAAGTAGAGGCTTTTGCTGATGATTTGAACAGGAGGTTTTGGGAGATTGTCACGATGTAGGGATTCTCAATTGTGACAACACACACACACACGAAAACAAAAAAAACACATTGCATGGATTGGATCATACACACAACAATTCTTCCACTACCACGCCTACGGCTGTGTTCATGGACTTGGGAACTTGAAGGGTATTTCAAAATTCTATTGTTGTTCGTTATTCGCATGTCCGCCGGCTATTCAGCCCACTCTTCTTTGTATGAAATTGTTTGTAAGTCATCCTAATAAGTCCAGGGCGACCTAAACAATGTCGCAGCACAACTAGAGCAATCCAATAATAGCTATCATGCCCAACATATCAGAAGCCCATCTAGATAGCCACAATATATCACAATATAACATGTCCAACCATTCTTGCCCCCGAGATAGATATGCACTGTTGGATGGGTGGCTTTCACCAGCAGGTGCTGGTGAAACTGCTGCCCAAGGAGCAGGTTCGCCGCCCATTGTCATCAAGGGATGGTTCAACGGATGTACAGTGCCAAATTACTAGTAGCAAGAAATCAAGAGAAACGGTAGAACCATTTGATTTGAAAATGCGAGTGTATAGAACATACTGTAGGAGATGTTGTAGAACCGATAGCAATGAGTATTCTTTTTACAGTGCAGCAATGAGGCTTTGGCGATCTCATGGCTGCAGTATTACCAGTCCGCGGCATTGTTTGAAAAATTGTAAGATGTATTTGCATCTCATAATTGATTGAGTGTGTTCTCATTTTTTTCACAATGTAATAGTCATCTCTTGTTCTTTCAATTGACTTGCAAGTCGATGTAACTGTTCATGATTGTGAGCGTTGGACAGTGCAGCACACGGTTTGTGCAGTGAGGAGACCTCCTTCGGTCTGCTGCTGTCGGAAGGGGCCAATGAACAAACCACCACCGCTGGGGAGGCGCCGGAGGGACCAGGGTTTGACCAGCGCGCTTTTTGTCGCGGCTGGTCATGAAATTCACAATTCACGTTGATTTTCAAAATCCCGTGGTTTTGGTAATGAATGGAACTATAATCAATGGTAATCATATCTAGTTACATCCAATTTTGATGCGTTCATATCGGCGAAAGACATTGCTGAATTAATCTGAATTATATTGAATCGATATATTGGACCAAAAGCAAAGTCAAAACTTTTGATTACCTTTGAACATTGGAAGTTGAGCAATAACTCCATTCAGCAGATGTGCCCCTCCAGAGTTCGGTAACTTAAAGGTGAAACCACTTTCTGGTACCTTTCGTGGTGTTGGAACCACTGAAAATCCAACGTCAACCAACATTTAAAGAGGGATCATCCATTTCCAATCATTTCCCCTTTTTCTCCTGTTGTTTGAGGCTTGATGAATCCCAATTTCTGAATTGATGAGGTATTCGAGTTCAGCTTGTCAGGTTGTGTCGGTTGGCGCTGGAACCATCTTGGCCAACGGTGGGGACCCGCAGATTGTGATCGCTGTTAACGTTGACCATCGTTCATATATGAATATGGAGTGTGTGAAAGTGGGGTATCCCAAAATGCTCATTTTACCGGGAAAGTGATTAACAAGTGGATTTAGGATTTTTTTCCGGGAGACCCAATTTTCTGACACCCGTATATTTACATGGGGTATTGTACCAATCCTAGTTTTGACCTAGACTTTCCTAGAGATAATTCTTTTGTGGGGATTGTTGGGTTAGAAACTACCAAAACGTGTCAGGGAGACCTGGCATCCCTGAGGCGATGAGCTTGAAGCTCCGGTGAAGGCGGTGCCAGTGGAATCCAGTGGACATGATTCAAATGGATGGAACTGGTGGAATGCCCTCCGGTAATTTAACATAGCTATGGAAAATCACCATTTTTAATGGGAAAACTCACTATAAATGGTCATTTTCAATAGCTATTTTGACATAACCAGAGGGTTTTTTTTTTTTTTTTAGCCAGTTTCTGCCCCCAACAAAATCCGCTTCTGCGTGATGTTTGGTTATTAGTGGTCGTGGTTCAACGTGTTTGTTTGTTTTGTTTTCTGAGCCGTCCACTTTGATGGAACCTGGTAGGCTGGTGACAAGGTCCGCTTTCGCTATGGAGATGAGGTGGGGGATGGCACCTCATTAGGAACATATCTTGAGATAATGGGCACCCAAAGAGTAAAGAATGAAATATGTGGATATTAACCTCATGGATCAGGCTAATCTTCACGACATCATTTGTCCACTTTTTGTTGGTGATGATTCCAATCAGCCGGTGAAGGATCGGAATGCCATTTGTGTGGGTGGGCGGGCGGATTATATAGTGAGATTCATGTTTTAGTTGTGGACTAGATCATCACTCCCAATCATATATATATACATATTATGTAGCTATATAATGTGGTTGTGCTGCCAATATAGGTGGCATACGGATCTTTGGCTTTAAGATCTCTTTCTTTTCAAGTGAAACATACAATCATATCAATCATGCCATAATTTGTGGTCCCAGTTCAACATGATAATTACATTCAGTCAATTTCTGTCATATATTTTGTTGGTTTAGTTTAGAACATTTTTTTGGATCATAGCATTCGATGATGGGACAATTTTTTAACCGGAACCCCCTACCCTCTGGTAAACTAACATAACTATGGAAAACCACCATTTTTAATGGGAAAATCCACTATAAATGGCCATTATCAATAGTTATGTTAGTTTACCAGAGGGTATCCTTGATGGTAAAAAACCCATGGGTTTCCGGTGAAGATTTTCCCACCAATCCATCAAAAAAACCCTCCAGGTCGAGCTGGACCTGGGTGACGGCGGCCAATTTTCGGTGGCGGGGGAAGCCCAGAAACTGAGGATGTCATGGGATGTTCTGATGGTTACCCTCTGGTAAACATACAAACAGCTATTGAAAATGGCCATTTATAGTGGATTTTCCCATTGAAAATGGTGGTTTTCCATAGTTATGTTAGTTTACCAGAGGGTATCCCACATGAATCTCCCACGTGAATATCCCACATTTTGTGAAAAACTTTGTAACTAGAACTGGATTGTATTGGATTTGATATTGTATCTGTATATTGATGCTTGACTGGATTACTGTTATTCGTGTATCATTACTGTTTATCATATCATCCTATAGTTTTTTTTGTTATATTCATATATATTCATATTGTAAATCTTATTGCGCTATTCGGATTCTAAAGAGGATGATAATCGTGGTTCATAGACTTTATGAACTACGAACGGGGATGCACGCCCACCGTGCATGGGTAAATCATTTCGTTTTGGTGGGTGTCATACCCACATTTCTTTTTCTAACCCTCTATGCACTGTAGCTGATATTTGCACTAGCAAAGCTGAATCCAGCCAAGAAAATGGTGAGTATCACCAGAAGACATGCAACCAGCAGACACGAGGGTTTTGCCAGACACATATGATATGAATCAACATGAATCAACAAACATGCGCTGACACCCTGAAAATTCAGTGGAACCTGAAAATTGTGCCTCCAAACCACCAATCTGCGGCTGCCTGTACAGTACCTGGTACAACCAGCTATCACAAGAGTTGTTTCATCCTAGAAGCCGGTGGTAAACATCCCCAAAGTGCGTGAATTAGAGAATGCTCACGCAATTTTTGAATGAGGAAACCAGCTTGATGGTATTCTTGTTGCGCTTCCCGGATCGTATTCTTGTTTAATGTCCTGAGGTGAGCATTTCCAATTGCATCGCCAAATGGTAGAGGCAGCTGGACCTGGAACCGAAGTTGGGGAGTGGAATCGAACTTCATATTAAAAGCACATATTAGCGCCAATACTAGTGTACATGATTGTATAATATTGTATACATGGAACTGGAATATTCATGTCCCAGCTGCTGATTATGTACCATAACTTCAGGGATAATTCTGGTACCATGTATACTAACTATGTACAATTATATATATGATCCAATTATATGCACATGCATATAAGCATACACAAACTTAACTACTCACATACATACATACATTACATTGAATTGAATTTCATTACATCACAATAGATATAATATATTACATACATTTTTGTGCCTACATTATATATCATTATTATTATTTCCACATAATTCTATGGTTATATGATGTTATATGTACACAGGCCACTGAGCTGCCATGGCCATCTTGGGCAGCGAGGTGCTCCTGTTGTGGCGTTGACAACAGGAGGTTATTGGACCGCCAGTAAAATAATTGGCATTTTCCATTATAAATTATAAACCATCCGTTTGGGGGTACCCCCATTTATGGAAACTTCATATGAAGATGTAATAGTGGTTATATTGGCAGCGTAATTAGACCATGTTATTTAATACTAGCGTGATATTAGCATATCTAATGGTGTATCATTAGTATATTAACCAGATCATGGATATCTAAAGGCAAGTTGGGCTAGTACAATGAGACAACTGCTAATAGTTTGCCAATAATATACCTATATATAATTGCATATTACGGAATAACTGGACTTCACTATAATGGGGGTATAATGGGATAATGGGATATTTAGGGGACATAATTCTGGGAAATATCAGGCGATACGATTGGCTATAGTCGGCTATAGTGGGGGATATAATCGGGTATGAGGGGACTTTGCCAACATAGGCTAGGTATAGAATTGGAGAGAATGGGTAAATGAATTTGCGTAATTACATAGCTCTGTAGCTTGAATGATATAGTCATAGTATTATTAAATGGTTTATTATACGGGTGACTCTCAATGTTACATGGGATTTGATTTTGATATGTTGTAGCTTGATAGACCAACGACGGGTCAAACCCAAGCAATTGGGCACCACCTTGAATCTTGCACTCATAAGAGTTGAACAGCGATCAAAATCTGTGACGGTCCCGATATATCCAAGTCACAAGAGCATCAATTTTGACACCACGGAAATGTTTCCCAAACCGTACGAGTGTTTGGTAGTCGAAAGCCACAGCTTGTTGACTAGACATGGTTTACATGTGCAAGAGATGTATCTGTTGCTGTTTGTGTTGTTGCCTGTACAATATGAGTGAGAACTTGCTTCTGCTGGAATGATGTAGAACTCTGCGCAACCCCCGTCTCTTGGCCCAAGCCTTGAAAATAGCACCGTACATGCCTGGTGACTCCAATCTCATGGGTTGGTCGTATGTAATTTTTGGTGGTCACTCCCACAACACCGCAAGTCTAAATCGTCTAAATCGTACTGTACGCTGGTGAAATGTCTTGTTGGTGGAGCCATCATACACAATTTCTTGTGATTGGTTGCAACAAATCTAAACAGTCTACACATAGTTGAATACACATACATACAATCACAACAACATACATGTATGTGTGTGTGTGTTTGTAGATATATGATAATTATACGCTGTTTGTAGTTACATACAGTCGTCATTCATCCATACACATGCACCTACACCTACACAGTTAGATACAGAGTTACATACGTGGTATGTACATACTGTAAGTGCACATACATATACATATGCATATGCATATGCACATACAAAGATACACACGCCTGCATACACGTACATACACACATACACGTACACGTACATCTATAACCACATGTAAAGACATACATACAGACCAGTACACACAAGTATGTAGATTTTATTGGGATATAGACACATTGTTGGACTTGGGCAGGCCTTGCCCAGCCATGGCCATGGGTCTGGGTTGTAACTATGATTCCCATTGATTCCCATGGTTTATTGGGAAGGAACAGTCCTCACTACAGTGATTCAATTGCTGCCATCAGTCTGTGGGCCCAACGGAGCTCTTGATTGGGGTTTCACAGCCATGGCACCAAAGAGCAAGGATTCATTGTTCCTAACTATTCGGGAATCTTGGATCAGACTGCTGCACAGGGGTAGACGGGAAGGGCACAAGCCAAGAGCTTGGACATGTTTGAGACTGAGTTTAAACCTTGACAGGATTCATGCTCTCCAGCAGTGAGTCAAGCAGGGAGACTGGGTAAATGTATGTATGACTTGTTACAAATCAGGACAGCAAGTTCTTGACAAGCACTTGAATATCCTGACCATTTTTTTCATGTGAGACAGCAGTGAAGCAGAACCTTCAAGACCAGGGCTCATTCTGGGAACATAAACCCTAAACCTGAACTGACAAGTGGCGACCCCTTGCGTTTTTGAAGTGTTTCTGCTGGAAACCTTGCTTGACAATGAACGTTTTTTCTGGTGGCCTAAGAATGGCAGGAGGATCCCGATCGGCTCATGTTTGTTTGCGGTGTTGAAACGATCAAGCTGTAGAGGTGAATTAATTTCGAGCTGTACAGGGGTGATCAGTCCAGTGTTGGAGCATGTTGGAGCGCTTGCAAGCAGGGTCATTGCAAACAAGCTATTAGTTACTGAGGATGGCGATCTCAAGAGCGCAAAGAAGATCATCACAGGATCTTCTTTGCAAACTCTTGCCATGCGTGGCTTGGCAAATGGGTTTGTTTTTCAGGCTGGAATCCTTACTGTAAACAGAACGGGATGAAAACTAGTTCTCCATTTTCTCTGTGTCAAATAAGGCTTTTTCCAGGCACCCAGGACTCACGAGAAGAATTGCAAAATGCGTCCATTTTGTTGAGGCGATTTGGCATGCCTCAGCAAGCCTTTGGTTTGTTGAATCGTTTGCGGCCTAGTTTTCTGAGGCACGCAGATGGGGCAGACGCCCCTTTTCTTCGCAGCAGCCCGCCGCCGGCAGGCTGGCCAAGCAGCTCAAAATAATTCTGTCAAGTCCATGGAACTATGGAGGACGGTGTTGACAATTTACTGGGACTCGCGATGCCGTGTACCTGGGTTATAGCATGTTACAACCCTATGAAACAAAACCTGTTGCCTTATTCGAAAAGCAAAAAGCAGGGTTCGTCTCTTGGCGGCCTGGCATTCAATTGCAAGCGAAATCGCTCTGCGAGATGTTGGTCCAGCGCGGCATATCCGTGCATCATAAGGACGTGGCTTGGCACAGTTCCTGAAGTGATGCTAGAAGATGTTAAGGGGCAAATTTTCCGATTGGTTTCGGCTCAAAATTATTTACGCCCAAATGTGGATGGTATTTTGCTGGTTCAACATCTCATTTTTGAGCCCCCTTCAAATCGTGCCAAATCCAGTTTCATCTGGCCAGGGAGATACACACACACAAAGAGCAAGTTGTTGCCTATCCTGTTGGACGGAGAATCTTCCAAAGTGGGGTTCAGCCATGAGGGGATTCAACTCACAGAAAGAGTAGACCAACGATGATGAATGTCAATAGCCGATTGGCACTCTCAACCGTGCGATTTTTCCATGAGGAATCCAAGCGCTTTTGGCAAGGGTAATTAGTTTGAACACATTCAACCGTTCAACCACCGATCAGACAGTGATGCCTTTGAGATTTGGTAGGTACGGACCCAAACTCGGTACCTCCAAAAAAGATGGGTTGATGCTGTAGATGATGAACTTTGTGTGGGCTTGCTATTGCACGCCGTCGTCTCCACTCGCTTCCGGGAGCCAAGGGAAATTCGCAAACTGCCCTCTTTTACGCATCTCGACAGGGCCGTTGTGAGATAATTCAATACCTGATGAGCCAGGGCGCGGACCCCAACGTTGTGGACGAGTTTGGGGAAACTGCGCTGCTGGGCTGCGCTGCTACAGTTGTTTGTTTTGGGGGGATGGTGGACAAGAATCTGCTGAATGGGCAGGGAGCAAGCAGTTTGTGTGACTGTGAGTCTTATCGCTGAGAGATCGCATTTTTGTTTGGCCGCTCTTTGTTCAGGTTTGTCCTGGGTCAAATTCCGAATCCCGAAAAAAGAGGGTACCCTATAATATGACGGATGGACAGCATTTTGTGAGCCCAAGGGTCCAAACAATTTTGAGCCACAGCAAGACGGTTGAAACTCATTATGACATGCCGGTAGTGCCTCTCTGAGGTTGTTTTATGCCGTCAGGAGTAAGAAGACAGCTGCGGCCACGGCCTTGTTGGAAGGCGGTGCGAATCTGGAAGCGCCTGGGCGTTGGAATGGGAAGCGCCTGCCACATGCAAGGAACACCACGTCTCCAGAAAATAGAAATGTGGTAGGAGTAGGGTTGGCTGACATGTATTTGTACGGGCCTTCCAAAGGCCAGGTTAAACTTGGCCGTTACACTAACAGCTGGCCGTTACCTAAAGACCATCGAAAACCCACGGTATTTATTTATATATATAAATTTATATACTGGTTAAAGACTACAACATACACCAAAAAATGAGTAAAATTTAGGCGCACGTTTTTGGTGGCTTTTCACGGGTTTTTCACGGTCCAGATTTTGTGGGAAATTTCAGGTAGGTACTTTCTCCAGATCATATTATGTTTTGTATTTGGTGACATCATGATCTAAGATGCAGACGTTTGCGCAGAGCCCGTGCTCCCAGGCGCATTTTACTTGCATCGACTTGAACCAAATGGCCTTTTTATCCAAATATCTAGTGACCATCATTTCCCAACATGACATGTGAGCTTCCTGGACAAAGTATATAATTGTTTTTAAAATAGCTATGTAAAGGAGCATTTTCCAACAGCCAGGTTAAACCTGGCCGCTAGTAAAGACCAGGTTAAACTAGGTCGAGGAAGCGCTGGGCGATCATATCATAATACACTATTATAGTATGTAATATATAACTTGTAATAACATACATTTGTGATGATACATAGTAAAAAAATATTTATTTATATTAATATATATATATATATATTTATATATTACATATTATATATATATCAAATGTGGATATATATATATATATGTAATTGTATGCATTTTCTTGAATGTGGCGGCGTCCTGCGACTGGTGAAACATTGGTACCATTTGGTACCGTCTTTTGGTATGTTTCCCTACAATGTATTGTTCAGGGGTTGCTACAGAATGACGAAGGGATTCTGATCAACTCCCCAAGCGCTGGCACAGCTCATCTATGACACGTAATTACTACCACCATCATTCAGTTCATGGAAAACCTAATGGAATTTTATTCACAGTGATGCTATCCTGTCCAGCCTTTTGGCCCTTTCACTGAGGTTGTCAACAATGCTGGCAACACCTGTATGAGCCTCGCGCCGGCTACAGTATTCCCTGCGTTGCAGGAGGCGCGGAAGTGGGTGAACCAGAGCAAAAGACAACGTGTCCATCGAATTTGAAATCAGATTCAATTACTGCCAATCATTGGTTTCCAACTTATGACAGTAAACGATTTAGGTTGAGCCTGGAACTTCCCAATTTCTGGATTGCACCAGTACCCAGTTGCAAACTGGTCTGTGTCCAGTTGGGCTGTGGGTTGATGGTGTGCACGTATCCACTTCCAGCTTTTGGTTTTTGCAGCAACCTCATGGCCGATCTTTCCAAGAATGCTGGTCAGCGCTAGGACCTGCAACAGTAAAGCTGACAGTGAGGAGGCCATTTCCTGGCTTTACATCAGGTTTAGGATGTACTGTAAACAAAATTGTCGAGACGTCCAACATGCATGCCTCAGGAGCGCAAGAAACGGCGCCTCTATGATGACGACCCAGGCTTGCTAAGGGCCTACAGTGCGACTTCGTGATTTATTAATCGTTTGGGTACATCTCTTGATTGATGCATCCCCCAAGAAAAGAAGAGGGTTTCCCAGCCAGTCATGCTTGGTTACCCAAGGATAATGTCAGATTCTGCCTTGGACCATCAGGTCCGGGGCCAAAGCGCCAGCGGACGGCGATGGAAGCCCTGCGAGCATGGGCGAGTGAGTGGCCAGCCGAGGAGCCCATCCCCAGTACCTTGGATCTTGGTGGATGCTCATCAGGATCCATAGTTTTCAAAATCATCTAATTTCAGCAGTGTTTGCAGCCCCCAAGAGGGGCCATGAGTGCTCACAAGCCCGAGACTGCAAAGTAGTTTCTTTTCTTGGTGTGTGCGTGTGTGTCCAAGCTTAGATAGTAATTTGTGAATTTTGACATATGTTGACTTATTCTTGGCAACGGATGGAAGCACGATCGTGTTGGTCAACGGGTCATTGGACAGGGCCAAATGTTGATCCGGGAAGCATTCCACGCTTCTTGAATCCTGAGGAAAGAAAATAGTTGACTACAAGCAGGAGGACTGATGACTGATGGAAACTGCCGGGAATTGAATGTGTCAACGTGTGTCAACATATCAAAGGTGCTTTTCTATCTGTACACATCATACGTAATTATATAAAATATATGTTTATATTTGTTTATGTATGGTGCATAATACATATTTCTTTTTGAGCAGAGACAAGGACATGCATAACATATGCACCCTCTGTATTATGTGTTTACTCCCTGTGTCGCACAAATCCGATTAGTGATGTCCCTTGATGTTCGTTTGTTGCGCGTTCCAGTTGCAGGACATCATTGACAAGACTGACGGCTACGCCGTTCTTCGAAGGTGCCCGGAAGAATGCGCAGCACAGCTGCGTGTCAGCGAGAAGCACTTCGTGGCGGATCATGCCCAGTCTCTTGCACAGCAAATTGGGTACAGGTCATGTTTGTCTGCGGGATTGTTTAGTCACGGACAAGCCAGCAAGATATCGGGAATGACACTTAGACTTGCTACAGGGGAATTTGAGCAGCTAATCCGTGCCTCCAGCAGCCGTAGCGGCTTCGACCCCATGTCCATGTTGTGGTCAAAAACACTGATGCCTTCAGTCAGAGGATATCTTTACGAGAGACAACGGGGGCCAGAGGTATGACTGGCTGAGAGAGGGGAATCGTGTTCAAGTTCCTGGGGCCTTTGTTTCTTGGGGCACTAATTTTCAAAGAGACAAGCCAATCAACCCGCAAATTGCGCAGTTACATATATTTATGTATACATTGAGTACATACTGGCCACAGCTCCAGGGATGTGTTTTGACATCAGGCCAGGTTCAAACCATCTCAAACCTGGCATGCTGACGGGTACATCTAAGGCTCCTCCAAGAAGAAACTTGGTTCCACGACTTGTCGCCCGAGGACGCAAGATCGTGGGCGGATGCGGGCGGTGTTGCAAACCTATCAGAAGTGGTCTCGGGGAAACAATGAATGAGAGGAGACCTTTATATTGATTCAGACAGCAGCCCCTGGGCTCAGCCCCTTTGTTGTCCTTTGAGTTTCTTTATTCCAGGATTCAGCTGCGCTTCTTTGCAAATCTCATCTATTGAAATCACTTATTTGTTGTTATTTGGTTCTCTCAACCTTTCGTTTGTACCTGACGCCAGAAACACTTGGCTGGTCTCGACACAGGCTGTGCGCTGGATCATTCTTTTCCCCCCTTTCTGAGCAGGTTCACATACGTATGGGTTTGTCCGAAATTTTGGTATTAGTGAGAATTTTTTTGTTGAAATTCACAAGTTTGCGTCATGCACGCGGTTTGTCTTCATAGTAGTTAGTTGTTGGATGTCCTTGGTGCCTTTTAAACAAACCATGTCGTGACTTTTTTGCCCTAGATTCACAAGGACCCCATGCGTGGATCGGATAACGGATAAAGCTCTGGGTTCCGTCGCCCTTCCTTGATGTTAACCCAGCGAATATTAGAGAACATTGCCGGTTCAACTAAATGCTGAAATCCGAAAGGCTATTATCGTTTTTTGTTTAAATGTGCCATGGAAATGTCAAAGGGGGCTTCACATGGCTCAACCAGATCAGACAGAATATTTCCCACGATGTTTTGCATTTTTACATCCACCTTCATTCGTTGCTGAATTAATCCCAGTTTTAATGTTTCAGGACATTTCAGCTTAATGACTGAGAAACTTGGTGCTCGATGACTGAGTCCCTTCCTACTGGCAGATTCAGAGACAAATCCTTCCATATCCTCTCTATATTTCCTATTTTGTTCCTTTGTGTTTGTAAAGCCTATGTTTGGTCAGCTCGGAAGCCCAAGACCACCAGCCCTCAGCCAGGAGTGGTGCAAAGGCGTAGGTGTGATTGCGGATGAGACAGGAGTCGCTGTGAAGGCCATTAAGGCCTGGTTGAAGGAGTTGATGGGTTGATGGCTTGGATGGGGATTTGAGCATCGATAAAATTCAAGAAATGGGTTTGCTGAGCTGGAAGAAAAGGGATTTCATGGGATATATAAGCTACGCAACAAAACATATATATATATATAGATACAGTATATGTGTGTGTTTAGAGCCAGTAAACACGGGACTTGAGCTCGCAAACAACAACTGGGATGCTCATTCAAGCTTAAGACATGTATCATATACGTAAGGTGCTGCTATTGCTGAAGCGTTTGAAGATTTAAATTCCCACGTCGACATTTTATGGCAAGTTTCTCAGTGAGAGGCAATTCCAGTTTCTCAGAATTTCTCAAAACACGCTAGGCAAGAAACATCAGAACACAAATTAAGTATTGAATCATACAGATTCATAGGGACACCTGAGGACACCTGCAGCGATGCCAATTGATGCCATTGAAGTAGTCGCCATTGAGGCACCGAGGAGTTTTGGTGTGTCCAGTCACTCCCCTGGAACTCTTCGGCAGGCGGTGGTGGCTGGAAATAGGGAACATCGCTTCACACTGCCGCTAGTGGAGGTGGAATCGAAGTCACTGGCTGGGTATATCCATGCCTCTTGGATGCACCCCCTGCTGATTTTGCTTCCTCGTCATGGGATGCACATGGGTTTTGCGGCTTTATGATCTTGTGACACTGACCAGGCTTCAGGGGAGCTAATTCATGACACATTTGTTGCAAACATGGTGATTGTTTTGTCTTGAGCAAGCCATCTCCAATTAAAAGACAAGTATGTACTGTCTTGATCCGTATTGTCATTGTATATGTACTGGTTGTATACTACATATACACAATAATTTCATATATATATATATATTTTTTAAACTGCTTTGTGTACTTATACAAAGTTCTATATACTTATAATTATTTTCTTATGTATATTTGCATTTACTTATGTATATATATATAGATATATTTGCATTTATATACTTATGTATTTGTTACTTATATTTGCTGATATATACGTGTATATTTTACTTATATACATACTGATGTATGCTTATATATATACTTATACTTACATATATATATATGTGTGTGTTTGTATATACTTACATGTTGTACTGTAGCTCTACCATGACATTTGACCATTTGCAATGATTCCTTGTGTAACAGGATTTTGGCGATTTTGCTTCCTTGGAATTTCGTTTGAATTCTGTTAGAATTTCGTTAGCATTTCGTTGGAATTTCGTGGCAAAACGTTTTGCCACATGATTTTGCCTCATTTCTTTCGTTCGAATTTCGTCAGGATTTTTTTGGAATTGCCCAACGAAATTTTCACGAAATTCGAACGGTTTTTTTTTGTGGCAAAATGTTGTGGCAAAACGTTTTGCCACACCCCAGAAATCGAAAATACACCAGCATTTTAACGAACTTGTGGTTTGTGGCAAAATGTTTTGCCACAACATTTTGCCACAAAAAAAAACGCTGAAATTTTGTTAGCAAATCGTCCAAGTCAACAAATTCCCAACGAAATCTCAGCGAATCATTCAACGGTTTTCTTATGGTGGCAAAATATTTGGTAACATGGATTGCCACAAGTTTTTTTGCCATCATTGCCACAAACCCATACCTGTTTATAGGGGCCCCATTGCAAATAATGTAGAAGAGCATTGCAACTTATATATATCTATGTGTATTTACTTTCATATACTTTTTTATCCTTGTATATTCTGGTATATTTATATATACCTATATTTACTGATATATACTTCATATACTTATATACATACTTCTGTATACCTAAATTTACTTGTATTTACTTATACTTACTTATTTATTCTTATACACATATTATATATACTTATTTAGTTATTTTTACTTCTATTTACTCAAATATACTCATATTTACTAACTTTTATTTACTTATATTTACTTCAACAAACTCATTTTTATTTTATTTGTTTTAAAACTCTATTTGTTTTAAAACTGGTATATGCTTGTATACATGTGCATTGACTTATGTATATTTATTTTTACAGCTTTATATTTAATTGTATTTATTTGTATATACTTTTACATAAACATTTACTTTTACATAATATATACTTATCCAAAAATACTTATATATACTTATGTATACTTGTAAATGCCTAAATATACCTATGTATATTCATACTTATTTACCTGTTTTTATTTACATGTATTTATATTTACTCATATATACTTATCTATATTTATTTGCGCATTGTTTTTTTTTTTTAAACTTGCATATGCTTGTATACACTTGCATTTACTTATGTATACTTACAAATATACTTGCATATTTATATATACATGTATTAACTTAACTCTATTTGAATATTCCGATATACTTATATATATATAGACATACTTATATATATACTTGTATATACTTGTATATACTTATATACATATAATTCTATATATACACGCACTTTTGTATACTTGCATTTGATTTCTTTATATATACGTATATATACTTGCATTTACCTATATATATATATAGTTTTATTTACTTTTATATGCTTATGCATACTTATACATGCTTTTATATACTTGTATATGCACATGTATATGCACTTGATCTCTCCAATGTGCCCATGCTGGTTCTTGAGGTGGGGTGGAAACCCGAAGAGGAGGAGCTATCCATCAAGCAGCTCAAGGCTGCTTGAATGTTCTAACTACACTGCTTTCTAGTTTTTTGATAGCTGCTCATATTGAGTTTTGCCGGGATCTAACTTCAGTGGCAATGACAGTCTTCACGCCAAGGTGAATGACAAGGACATGAATAGAGGGCTTGGAAAGCTGCTGCTAGCAGCAGCTGAAGAGCACAGCCGTCGATGCTTGGCTGCGGCAACCCGTGTGGCTGATCTATTTCCCACACATTGGTCCTACGCCATTCAAATGTTGGGCCAGGGTGACAGTTTCAATTCAGTCCCACCCACTTAAGGAGCATGTCACCGGGGCGATCACTGAAGTTTGTAGGTTTATTGGAGCAGGTGATACCCTTATATTCCTTATATTTGAAGAATTTTGTATGAAAGATGTGGCAGACAGAGAATGCGTGTTTCATGTTCCACGTTTTAGTTTCAGACCTTACCAGTGGCTGTAACATGCTCCAGCCCACCACTGTGGGTCCTATCTTCACTCTCACCCATTGACAGCGCGAGACCACCATGCTGTTGTCCTAAGGAATGGGGTGGACATGCACGGGGACATCGCTCAGCGTATTGGCATCAAATGTAACTCGGCTGGCCCGACAAGAGAACTTGACATTTACCATTTCGCGGTGTGCTGAAAGGTTTCAAGCTGAACCTTGGGGTTGAAACAATGTCTATTGTTGTGTCTTCCTGGAGGCCATGGGGATCATCACAATTTATCATGGTCCCTTTTTTAGTGTTTAACGCATTTAGCGCATGACTATGCTTTTTTTATTTTTGGTGCTAACCGCTTATTTGATTCAGCCGTATCCAGTCCATCGCAAGGTGCCTTTTATGACATAATGTAGCCCGGGAAATAGGATAGATTTGGGTTCTACCGGGGACGGTTCACTTTATTGCCTCAAAAAAACTCTCTTTTTACCTTCATTCCCCACCTGCCAGGTGAGGGTTGTTAGATTTTATGTCAGTTGCCTGCTCCTCTCCTCCTCTCCTCTCCTCCTCCTCCTGCTCAACCGCGACCCTCGACGCACAGTGTTCTCTGTCGGACC
>Ga0126342_10007223_pt1 | contig 19814 bp, 22 predicted proteins | sample Cyp1metagenome_FD_92528 | JGI IMG/M metagenome (GOLD analysis project Ga0126342, IMG submission 92528) | Coral microbial communities from Lord Howe Island, Old Settlement Bay, Australia - Cyphastrea 1 metagenome | ecosystem: Host-associated > Invertebrates > Cnidaria > Coral ... | reverse complement strand
TCTTACTCTTTCTCTTCTGATCTTCTCTCTTCTAATCTTCCTCTTCTCTCTGCCTCTGCCCTGCTCTGCTTTTCATCTGTCCATATTGTCGGAAGTTTGACTTCTAAACTTCCTTCGATTATTCTATTGGTCCCAGGATAGTACACTTTTGATCCATAGATATGTAAGATAAGATACGTAGCAAAAGAAGAGCAAGGAAAGGCAGCAGTCTGAAATCACAATGGACCAAAGGATTAGACTTGAAAGCTGCCTGTCAAGGCCACTTGACTTGAAGCCAACAGAAAAAGGGATCAAAAAGGAACATGTGGGAACACATGATCCAGAATGTTTGCGAACCAAAGTCGCAAAAAGCAGTCGTGTCATTTTGTACAAATTCTCGTCCAATCAAACCTTCAACGTCACCCTCCTCAAGGTAGCTAAAATCTTCAAGTGCAATCATCTTGGACATTCACCTTCCAGAAAAAAAACAACCATCAATTTGGCAGTGTGTCAAAACCTTGTACCCCTGGTGAACATCAAAATAGCTGGGATTTATGGATGTTCATCCCATTAAAAATGGTATTAATAGGTATTGATCCATACCCATTTCTGTAACCCCCTTCTACGCTGGACCCGCAACCGCAACCGCAACTGAGCCGCTTTACCGAGGGCAACGGCTTGCTCCAAATCCGCAGAGTTCAGGGACCATTTGTTCCTTATCCCAGGCTGAACCCCGGTTGGATGTCACAGAAATACACAGATGGAACCACCAACTTCCTCGTTGAAAAGTGAGATTTTCACCTACTGTAAGTTGGTAAATTATGGTAAAATATATCATACAGGGTGGGCAATCACATGTAGCCAAGCCACTCATTATTGTAGTACCTACTGCACAAACCATCTGAGAATTCATCAAGTGATGCAATGACTGGTCCTTCGGGCCTCCTCTCAAAATACCTGGGCTGAAAGAAATGACCCACAGTTTGAAGTCCACGGAGTCCACGTCTGGAAGCGTCGAAAGTTTCTCTGGGACCTTTTTTGGGACCAGTTCAACTCATCTGCAGGCCGTGTTGAACTGGTTGAGAAGCACTTCGGCTGAGCGGCGACAGGGCAGCTTCCTGATTCTCAATGTCATTCTGCCTGGGCACATCAACGGCTCGGTTGGCTGAGTGACCACGGGATTCTACTTGATGTTGGTCAATGGTTGCAAGCAGTAGAACATAGTACAACTATCGGGGTTGTGGGACTCCTTGGAGTTGGGATGATCCTCAAAATATTGTTAATATTGGGATATAGCTCTGTACCTGATCTTAGTAAACTTCAATTCTCATCTAGGATTTCAAACTACATTATAGATCGATATTTTACAATAAATAGGTCATTGATTACCATTCACTCTTGTTGGACAAGTCATCAAAAATCCATAACCTCATCCAGTTTGCAAAGTCACCATGTTGAGGCTCTCACGAGTAGGGGAAGGGCACCGTGGTCTTTGACGGATCTACCCCCGGGTGCAGCGCCTGACAAGACGTTGGGATGTTGGGATAGCATGTGAGGATCGCCAGTGGGGGTTGGTGCTCCAAATGTTTCAATGACCTACAAGTTCATGGTCTATTTTTGGAATGGGGAACCGCATCTTTGTTTGTCACTTCTAGATTAATGAGCAAGTAGCCTCACCTGATAAAGGACTCCTTCCAACAGCATTCATGGTAATGACGTGTACCGAATCCCCAGAGGACCTGGAGATTTATAGGGTTACAGTACTTGTCTTGCTTAAACAGCATTGTATACAGGAATTCTATTATAGAAAAACACTACAATCATTATATTAGTGTATATATATATACTGTGAAAAATACTACAATCACGAAGTAAGGTCAACAAAAACACCACATCATCATTGGATCATGTTGGCTCGTCTGTGGCTTCTCCCAATGGGTCATCCCTGCCTGGCCATGGCACCTAGCAGCTGTGACTGGGTCAATGAAACTGATCCAAGCCTCTGTGAATTGAGTACTTTTTCTTATTTGTGAAAATGATGGAACATGATGTATCAATGAAATGAATCACCAATTTTGGGCAATCCATTTTGCCGGATCCAGTCAAACAGCTTTCACATCCCTTTATCAATCTGCCATCATCCATTGTAATCATCAAAATCACCGGCTGAGACAAGCACGTGCCAGCAACAAGGGAAAACCGCAGCCATCGCGGCATAAGTTGCAACCCCATGAATCTGTCATGCAGTAGCCTTGTTCAAGTCCAACATGGGGAACAGGTTTGGTGGCTGATACACCTTTGTTGTACCGTGCCCATAACTTGTATCGTTTTTTTTGTTTATTATTTTGGGCGATTTGTAGTTGAAATTATTGAGAAAACATCTTCACAGTTCGATTCTATGTTCTTCACAGCCATGTTTGACAGCTAAGGCGCAACATGACTGGGCCATCCTATTGAAGCATGTGTGTAGTTGCTGGAAGTCATTGAGGTTCAAATCAACTTACGCCGTGGTTGTGGAAGACCTGTGGGATCTATAGTAACTATATATGAGTTTTCTGCGTTTCCTTGTTGATAGCAGCTGCAGGACAAACAAAATCTACAGGCCAATGATCTTCCGGCTGACGTCAGTATCCTTACCCTGCCATACCAATGATCAATCTGGAGAATCAACAAGATATATAATATATCCCAAACCTGCGTTGATGCAATCTTCATATATTTTCAACATCAATGGTTTCCCCATTCTTTTTATCGATGAAAGATCAATGGTTCCTCGCCATAACCTCAACCACCTTGCCGTCCTGGATTTCCTTCGGCTCCTTGGTCACAAGACGTCCTGGCCACCAGAATTTCGGTCAACTGCCTGTCCTCCGGTCTACCCAGGTTGGGAACATCACCAAATCAGCCCCAGAAATGCTGGCTGATTCTGATCTCATCAGTTGAACTGTTTCACCTGGAAAGGGAATCTGGTTGTATATTACACAATTTTCAAGGAGGAAATGTGTCCCGGTCCCGTTTTACATCCATGTAACCCTATGCAACCCTAAGGTTGTTACCCTCTGGTAATCCGACATGGCAATGGACAATCACCACCCCCAGGCATTGCAACTTCCCCTGTTGTTCGCGCACCTTGAGAAGCCGTGCCGTTGAGAGCCGAAGCCTGGAGCTGCAACCAGTTGGGATTACTGTTGACTCTCCATTACTCTTTAATATAATGAATAATATAATATATGCTTAACAATAGTTACTCTCCTTTTGATATCCCATTCATGTAACAATGAGTGGATATTATTTAATTGTTAAATTCAACACTAGTTACAGTGATGGGATATGTGAATGAGATTTATCTTAGTTTGATATTGATGGGGTATGTAAAATGTTGTTCAAGTCAACAAACAAATGCTCTCTACACTGTGGGGGCAACTTTCATGGAGGTGCACATGAAATTCGGTTTTTGCTTGGTTTTCATGATCGTCTGCCTTCAAACATGAGCCTGTTGTGAGAGGTCTCAACACGTGAGGTGTTCCACTGGGACGGTTGTTCAATAGGTGGTACGACCCCTAATCTCCTACTCTCCATGCTTGATGATCAACCAGTGAACCTGTCACTTTTCATTGCTGAAGTCACAGTGTTTCATTGTTTAAACCAAGACGCATCCACACCTTCTTGATGCCTATAGTTATATTTGACCATCCAAACATTTTGTTAATTTTTGTTAGAAACATATCCCAAAAGACATCCGCATGTTCTCATTGGTGAACTCCAACTATTCAACGGCGAAACTCCCACTCTGCTTATTGTAGGATCCCACCACCAACAATGTCACCTCGCTGGCGTGTTTCTTCTTGGCAGCAGCGTACCTCTTACTCTCGATGTGAGTTACATTCAGCGAATGTTGGGGATACCCTCTGGTAAACTAACATAGCTATTGAAAATGGCCATTTATAGTGAGTTTTCCCAATAAAAATGGTGATTTTCCATAGCTATGTTAGTCATTACCAGAGGGTAATGAGTTGCTTGTTGGGGTCCAACGGCATGGTGTAAGTGGCTATGGATCCCCGTACCCGATGGTTGGCCATATTCCCATTGTTGACCGTTGAATCCTACGTGTGTTTTAAATATTCAGACCTGTTGCGGATGGTCAAAGCGCATGTTAGTTGTTGGCGTCTCCCTCCATGCTCGCAAATATTCCCTCCAAAATTCCAAAAGAGGACTTGATGCTGTGACATACCTGCTGTGATATACCAATTTTCGCACTTTGAGTGAAACATCGATTTGTGAACATATTTTAGCATGGTCCATAGATGTTTTTGCTGGTTCAACTCCCAGTCTTGTTGGTGAAACCCTGCAGTTTCTCCAACCCGACAAGGTCACCAGCTTTGGCCGTGGCTACCTTGGCTCCAACCTGGGGCCAAATGTCGCGTTCTTTAATTGATTAGATCCAAAAGCATGTTTGATGACTTTTGATAATGTTGATTAATTAATGTTGGTAGTGGTTTATCAATGTTTATTCATGGTCATTAATGTATATTAATGGATGATGATGATGATGATGACGACGACGACGACGACAACGCCCTTGATCAAGTTTCAAGTGTGCATCACCTCACCGTAATGATTCTAATCATCACAACTATCAGCAAGTATGACCACACACAGCTGCTATCACCACAATGTGAGGGGTTCTTGAAAGGGGGGACCCCAAAACCCATGGCTTTCTGATTAAAGAAAACACACAACGGGATTTGGACCAGTTTGCGAAGAGACCCCCATGTGAACACGGTACATTTCGATAGATCACCGACCTTCGCTGCCATTGCTTCCATTGGAGGACATCCTCAGCACCATGCAATGGGGTGGTTTAAGGGAAATTCGACAGGAAACCGTTGCTGTAACATTACTGGTTGGTGGTTTCAACCCCTCTGAAAAATATTAGTCAATGGGAAGGATTATTCCCAATATATGGAAACATAAAAAATGTTCCAAACCACCAACCAGATTAGTAATTAAAGTAAAGCCTGTAAAATGTTCAGCCAATGCTTGGAAATGCTGAACGGTTGAGATAGTCATCATCCCAACTGTGGGGCAGCAATCACATGCTTGAACACACTGTCTATTTTGAGGGTTCCAATGGCAACTTCAATTGCTTCGATTGCTTCTCAACATTTCTCAATTCCACCATCTTCCAAAGGAATCCTGATGCATATCTGGATGATTCAACTAGTCAAACATCCCCAAATCTCCGACCCTCCCAGCTTTTTGGGGGATGTAAAAATCTGCCGATTTCACAAGTTTTCTCCACGGGTTTTCAGCCATGCGGCCACCAGTCTCCATCCTTCTCAGGGGCACTGAGAGCCTGCGCCAGTGCTGCAGAGATATTAATTTGGTGAATGATTAACTGTTAGGGGAACATTTGCCAAATTAAATGGCCAGAAATCGATCTTCTCTTTCCGAAAAGAGGGCTAAACAATTCGAGCCAGAACTATTTCAAGTAGACAATGACCGATGGAAAATCCAGAAAACATGGGGCACCAAAGGGACAACACCGTTGGTTGAGTAGCGGATGGTATAATTTTTGCCACAACTTCCATAATTTCATCTCAAATCATTCCCGCTTCACAAGTTGTGCAACTCATTGCTAGCGCAGGGCCAATTTCCAGGTGTAAGGTTGGCTCATTCCTCAGTTCATGCCTTTACCTGTCTACCTTTTTTTTTCCTACTGTTTTACTTTTGCCTATAGTGTTGAACATGTCCAGAATATGACATGTTCCACGACAAGTTGGCCAATTCTTCGGCAGTCAGAGCTGTTGATCCAAAATCAGGTTATCATTTGATGCCACCAAAATCTCAATTTACGTAATCTTCAAACCATTCCTCCCCCCAAAAAAATGTGGTCATGGGTCAAAAACCCCCAAATAAATATAGGTCGGTTGTCCCCCAAACATCTGGTAATTTCATAGCTAACTTGACTCATCCCCATATATCACCAAACAAATCCCCATATGGAGGCTTCCGTCATGGGGGTACCCCTAGTTATCATCCCATTCGAATAGGATCCACTATAAAACCCTCCAGCTATTGGGGAACCCCCAATAGGGGGCCTTGGAGCTCCAGGTAGTGCCGTTCCAGCAGGCCGATGCCTTCGAAGCTGAAGAAATGTCGACATGAGTTTGGTTGGTCACGTCATCTATGGGGGATTTGTTGTGATTTATGGTGATTTATGGTGAAAGAAAACCATAAAGTCAGGAAAAAATGACTATATATAGATATAATGTTATACAGAAACCATCACTGTTCAAAGTTTCAGGCGACGTTTTTGTTGCCAAGCAGAAAAAACAACTGTTCGAAGAGGTGACGTTGTTGTCAACATTCTTCGGGATGATTCCCTTTATCCTGACCATCATTAAACATCATCTGGTTGGTGGTTGAGCCACCCCTCTGAAAAATATGAGTTCAGTCAGTTGGGGTGATTATTCCTATATATATGGAACGTCATAAAATTCCATGGTTCCAGTCACCACCAACCAGTCATAGTTTGCGAAAAACCCGATCGACCGATCTTCCTGAGAATCTGACGGAGTGTGGCTGCCAGGTCTCCCAAGAATCCCAGCCCTACCGTGGATGTGGTGAAGTTGGGTTTGTGAAAATAGGGTGGATATATTGATATTCCATGATATTCCACCATGATATACCATATAAACATGATAGATTTGTGATAAACATGATATATTTGTGATTTTTGAATATTCCACCATGATATACAATGATAATATGGGGATACACATATACTGGGATGTAATGGGCCGTACTGGGATATAATGAGATATCAAATATGACCGTGGGAAAGGATTTGACAAGTCGGCAAACAGTTCTGGCCACTTGCGATTCTAAATGATGTTAATGAGGATATAGTCGGCCAAACTTTGAAGAGAATTGGGTTGAAATTCTGTATGGGATTCACCAACATGTGGATGTGAATCTAGTTCACCTGGCTGGTGGTTTTAACTGCTTAATCATTCAAAATACACATGGAAACAAACTAAATATCTGAAACACACCAGATCAAATTGGCCTATGAAATAGCTTGTCCTCACAAAGTCATAGTCCCAACGTTTCTATGCGCCCCGAACAAAACAACATGATGCAAAACTCATGATATCTCACTAGTCTTCACACTGTTCGTTTCAACGCGGAGTTCCAAGGTCCACACTGCATGGTTCTTTCCTGCAAATGGCATCATTGGTTGCAAAAACTCATTGCCGCCAGAGTACTCGCAGCTTCACTTGCTGTAGATGACATCATTAGTGGGTTAATGGTGGGTTAATGATGGTTGATGATGATTGTTAACGATGGTTAATCAATATCTCTTTTGGCAACTTACATGATTCATTCAAAACATGCGCAGCTCAAATCTTGCAACTCGCATGATGCACATACGACAACAAGGTAACACTGAGGCTCTCACCATAGAAACTGCTCATGGACAGGTCGCAACCGGGCACCAGTGATCACTGCGTTGCTGTCACTTGAAACAATGGCTGGATTGTGAAACTGCTGATGTCTGCTGTGCATCAATGTTGGTGACACGACTCACTGGCGACACCGCTAGGGTGAACGCGACTGCTGGGTACTTTTTGCTTGTAGAACAGCCCATGGTTAAGCAGTCCTTGACGGGACCATCCCTTAAACTTTGGTTGCTCAGTCACAGTATTCATGGTGTTCACTACAGACTATAGATGTCTGTATACATTCTTTTGATATTATTGATGATATCAAAATCAATGTGGTACTAAAGTCTCTTCGGCCGCTGCTTCATTTTGGCCCAATGTCTCTGTTCTTCCTCTACCCATTGGCCGTTCGACCAGAAAGCCTTCGGAACGTGACAAATAGCACGTAGCAGTGCTGCATGCGACATGACAAAGACTGGGTCGGAATTTTCACTCTGCAGTGTTGTCCGGCTGTTGTCCCAGTTAGATGAGCCATAAGGTATCCCATCAATTCTGACCCCGTGAACCACTGGGTTGCATGATTGATTATATTTGATAGGTATCCTCCTATATACAACATTAATGCTTAGCTAGATCTTCAATGGCTCAAATGAATTTAGGATGGCATCATATAGGTCCCTGGTCACCACCAGCGAAGAGCCATTCCAAACAAACTCAAATTTGGAGATTAGGGTCGGTCAGTTGAATGTTCATGGCATGATGATAAACCATCATAAACCCACGTTTCAGGAACAGTGAACAATCCTCCACCCGAGACCGGGCGGACGCCCTTTTCAGAGGCAATCAGGTCATTTCTGCCTGGGTCCTACCATTCGTTTCATCACCTCCATAGGCTTCGGCTCTGGCGCTACGGGATGATGACTGCAGGCCCAGTCGGCCATATTGGCAATCCAAGCCAGCAGAGGATCCAGAAAAAGGATGGTCAAAAAGGCTGCGTCATGAACCCGTTGAAGATCCGGCACGCTGCCGTCAAAGGAGGGCCACTCGAAATAGACTGGTGGAAGACCTGGAAGTTGCAGAGGGCTCCAGTGGAAGTGAAATTCCTGGAAAAACTCTTCGATGAGGGTTAACTCGTCATTTGCTATCCGAACCCCGGCATTATATTCCGACCCACTGGCCATGGCAAGGAATTCCTTTTGGAGGTTCACGAAGATGCCATAGTATACCAAGGCCGGACAAAAAAGGAATGAGGGAGTCTGCTTGGCGCCAAATTCCACAAATCGAGTCAGTGGCTTTGTCAAACGACACATTGACACCGCGGCTGCTTGAAAACCAAAAAAACAGGCGGAGGCAATGACGATAATACCACACCCAATAAAGGCAAACACACAGGCAGCAAAAGTCACCGCAACAGACAAGGTGAATAGCCCTAGGAGCATTAACATAGGAATAAAGGTCAAACCCAGCAAACAAGCCTGAAGCGGAGGATGTCTTTCTATCTTGCCACTTTGTTCAAAGTCTTCCAGGGATGGAATGATGTATCCAAAATAACTCTTCATCCAACCCACAGAGGCTGGTCGAATCAGTTCCGACGCAGGCATGGTGCACAGCAAGTAAAACAACATAGTGGCGACGCCCACGTCTGGCGTGCACCGAGCCAACTGCACGGCAATGTCGATGTAGATGTAGGTGACATTCCCTGCATACCAAACCTGGCTGATGGTTTCAACATGTTTCAACCCACCTGGAAAATTGTAGTCCTTGGGAGTCATCATCAAAAAAAATGAACATAATTGAAATCCAAAACATATAGATTACCAACCAATCATTGGTGTGGAGGCTTTCCCAACACCGAGCGCTGACAGTAGCGGGGACACAATAAATATCTGAAACTTTCAAGCAGAAACTGCCATGAAGACCTGGAACCATGCAATGAAGCTCCGTTTCCTGCTGCCCGCAGTGGGATTCCGCTTTTTCTCGCTGGCCGATCCCCGCCACCAGGTGTACAAGCGGCGAGCAATAAAAACGGGGAAGGTCTGGCATAAGAACAGCAAGAAGTAGATGTACAGCGGAATCACCCCACCCTGAGGTTCCAGAAGATCATGGACTTCGTGGAAGGCCGGTAAGGAACATTCAGCTGGCCAAGTGCGAATTTCTTCAGGCACTTGACCGGAGAGGTATTGCCAGAACGATGGCTCTGGCATCCTGTGAAACTGCAACTACTGGAGCCAGGAGCTGCGGGTGCTGTTTGCCATTGTAAAGAGGTTCACATGTTTCATGATTTTGTGATATTTCATGATACTTGAACGTTTTGCAAACTTTGCGGGCTCTAAATGTTCAAGATCCTTCAAGTTCATTAGAAAATATGGTTAATTACCACTCTAATTGTTGGGAGTTTGCCACACATTGTGTGAGAATGTGGCTTGCTCAACTGGTGAACTGAAACACCGCGAAACAACCAGCTGTAGATGTCCTTATGGGTTTAGTACCGGAAGCAAAGGGTACACCCGCCCCAAATAGCTATATCAATCGGGACATAACATGGTTTGTCTTTTAAACCATCAAATTTAGCGGTACCCTATTTTCAGACACGCCCATGTTTTTGCTTCTATCCTCCTTCTTGTGGGCTATATCTTTACTCTTTGGTTTCAGTGTTGCAAGTTCCAGGAAAGAACAGGGATAGATCAGTCACTGCAAACGTATCTCGTATTTTTACGGCCAACATGTGTAGAAGTGATTGCTGATGTCACCATTTATTAGCTTTGTCTCAACATGTTCCAAGTCGCCAACTTTGACTGCTGTGAAGATTCACTTGCTCCACGCAGTGCTTGAAATATTGATGCGACCCAGAGTCAAACTCTGAATGCTGCTTGGCAAGTTGACTCTGTGAAGACACTGTTCAAAGTCGCCTTCCAAAGTCAAGTTTTGGAGGCTGCTCGGCAGGATCACTCCCATCAGGCTCTGGTTGTATGGTGCCCTGAAAGTCAAGTTTCGAAGAGCATTTGGCAACATCACTCCAACCAGGCTCTGGTTGAAATGGAAACCAAATGTCAGGCTTTGAAGACAGTTTGGTAAGTCCACCCCGACTAGACTCTGGTTGAATTGGAAGCCGAAAATCAGGCTTTGAAGGTCGCTTGGAAACGCAACTCCTAGCAGCTTTTGGTTGAAATTGACACCAAGCCTCAAGCTTTGAAGACCACTTGGCAAGACAACTCCGGCAAGGCTCTGGTTGAATGCCCCGCGAAAAGTCAAGCTTTGAAGACCATTTGGCAACATAACTCCCAACAAGCTCTGGTTGAATACCTCTCCAAAAGTCAAGTTCTGAAGTTTCTGTGGCAAGTCAACTCCCAGGAAGCTCCGGTTGAACGATTCACCGAAGGTCAAGCTTTGAAGGCTGTCTGGCAAGTTCACCCCAACGAGGCTCTGATCGAAATCAAAACCGAAAGTCAGACTTCGAAGACCGGTTGGCAAGTTCACTCCAACCAGGCTCTGGTTGAAGTCGTTTCCAAAAGTCAAGTCTTCAAGACTGTTTGGCAAATTTACTCCCTGAAGGCTCTGGTTGAAATCCACGTCTAGAGTTAAGCTTTGAAGACCACTTGGCAAGACTACTCCCGCGAAACTCTGGTCAAAGTCACTGCTTAAATTCAAGTGTCTCAAAGAGCTTGGAAAATTCACTCCCGAAAGGCTTTGATTAAAATTAAAAAAAAAAGGTCAAGCTTTGAAGATCATTTGGCAAAAGGACTCCCTTCAGGCTCTGGTTAAACCCACCACCGAACGTCAAGTTTTGAAGACGACTTGGCCAATTCACTCCAAGAAGGCTCTGGTTGAATCCAACACCGAAAGTCAAACTGTGTAGAGCGTTTGGCAACATGACACCATCCGGACGCTGGTTGAATACATCACTGAAAGTGAAATTCTGAAGACCGCTTGGTAAAGACACCCCTACAAGGCTCTGGTCAAACTTGCCACCAAGAATCAGGCTTTCGAGACTATCTGGCAAGTTCACTCCTTCTAGGCTCTGGTTGAAATACAAGCCTAGAGTTAACCTTTGAAGACCGTGTGGAAATTTCACATCCACGAGACTCTGGTCAAAATCGCCTCCAAAAGATAAGCTTTGAAGACCGTTTGGCAAGTTCACTCCAACCATGCTCTGGTTGAAGTCGTTTCCAAAAGTCAAGCTTTGAAGGCCGCTCGGCAGGATCACTCCCACCAGGCTCTTGTTGAATTTCCACCCAAAATCCAAGGTTCCAAGACTGTCTGGCAAGTTCACTCCCACTAGGCTTTGATTGAAATCGAGACCGAAAGCCAATCTTTGAAGACAGCTGGGCAAATTCACGCCAGCCAGGCTCTGGTTGAAATGAGAGCCAAAAGTCAAGCTTTGAAGACCACTTGGTAACTCGACATTTTCCAAACTCTCATTAAAGTGAGACTCAAATGACAAGCCTCGAATGCTGTGAGGCAGGTGAAGCAAGTGATTACCAGGTGGGCAATTGGCCAAACTCGTCACTCCTTCCATTGCAAAATCTTCCCCCAATGTTGGGAAGCCAATCACAAAGCAAATTGCATCATGCAAATTGATTGGCACGTAGGTGCAGGACAGGCTTGCGTTTCTTCCCTCAATATCTTGCTCTGCAAGGGTCTTGTCCAACCTCAGAGGTGTAGTCTTGTGATGCAGCATGACTCTGGCGCCAGGTTTCGTCTCAAGTTTCTCTGAAACCATCTTCTGCAAAGCGCGGCCAAGGGTGGAAACAGGAACAGTCAATCTGACTTCGTCACCGGCCATGTGCAACACCTGTCAATGGGCAACACGGACTGGTGACTGGTGTGCATCCGTAACATGACCATGTTCACATGTGCCTGTTTTATACGGAAAAAACAATGATCAACTGATCAACCATCAAATTTGGGTCTGACTGTCTGACCCATACCCACCTGAAGGTCAATCATTTCTGCAGGTGCTGTTGAACAAAGACCATAGCCCTTGCCACTTGGTTCACTCGATGCGGTCGCCATGGCACCACGGTCAGCGACTTTTTTCCTGACTCTCTTGAAAGGCAATGCCCCGGATGGATCGGAAGGCACTTCCATCATGCAAATCATGGAAAACTTATGAATCTAACTGAGAACGCAAGTTTCCAAGTTGATGAATCATTGATCCAAGCAGGCTCAAATAGTCAATTCCTGAAGGAATCATTGGAAAATTGATGCGATTAGGGCCAGGCTCACAGTTTTTCTGCCACCATGAATCCAGGTTTTGCAGCTCTTCACAGCTGTGTAGGCCGTTGGATCAAACTTCAAGGATTTTGGCATATTTTGGCCACACAATCCACTGCCCAATAGACAGGCAAACCCTGTCTATGCCGCCACTTCACAGCGGAAGCTGCGATGAGACTCGATCTGGCAAGGATCCACTTCTCAGAGGAAGTCGTGTTGAATCGTGGGTTGCAGTTATGATTCTCTTCATTCTCCAAGATTAGTCCATTTGACTTGGAACCAATCCGACTTTGCCCATCCACGAACGTGTCAAACCAGTTGCTAGGCTTCAGGTGGACTCCACAGCTATCCTTGGTGGCATGGCAAAAATCGTGAGAGCTGGTGGCTCAAGCTACTGAAACTCTCCAACTTGAGCGCGCTTTCGATCTAACCATTACTTCTTTATTGTTCTATAGTCAATTGCAGAATGGGAAAATATTGGAACATCTATACATCAAAACAAGTTAAGCATCATTAATCATTAACCTATACCTTTTTACTCTGCCACAAGGTCATGCCATTTTGACCAAGTTTCGCTTGAACAACGTGTTCATTGCGAATGCTGATGTTGGTAATCCAAAGGCTGTGGCCCAAGGCTGTTCTGATCAGCAAGTGGAGCATCATCACCAGCCAATCCTCTTCCAGAACGTCTCTCCACGTGTCTTGAAAGCCGCATGAACCGAAATTTATGTCAAACCAATCCAACTTCATGGCCAACTTCCATCCAAAGTCCAGCTTCATCCGAACCAAATTCTCAATTTCATCCAAGTTCCAGCAAAAATGTCCATATCCAAGTTCTATAGCATTTTGCCATATGTTGCTATCCATTTTCCTCCAAATTCTTTAGGACTTCCGCCTGCTGCTGCACCAGCTGCGTCAGGCTGCTGGTGATCATCTCCTCCTCCGACAGCTGTCGTGACAGCTGCGAAGCACGCAGCATCTTCTCGGAGCGAAACTGGGCCACTTCCAGGCCCATCTCCTGTGGAGATGCTTCAAGGATGGTAAAGATGGTGAGGTGTATAGATCATGTTTCCCAGATCTTTTACAAAGACATATATGAACATTATATCATATATATTATAATATAACCCTTATATGAACATTATATGAACCATCTTCCTTTTTTGGGGGGTCGACAACTTATGACCCATACCCGCGATTATCATGACGATCATGGTGAGAATGATAGTGCTGCTGCTGCTGATGATGATGATGATGGTGATGATGATGATGATGATGATGATGATGACGACGACGACGACGACGACGACCGACGACGACAATGATGATGATCATCGTCATCATCATCATCATCACCACCATCATCATCATCAACATCATCATTTTGACGTCCTATGCCGTGTTCCCCATGTGCTGAGCTCCAATAAACTAAACCTGTATATCAAACAATAAGCAAAGTAAAGTAATATCTCCATCCATCTCCATCCCCTTTGGAAATCCATTCAGATCTCCTTCTCAAAGGCCTTCAGTCGCAGTTCCTCCTCTCGCCTCTTTTCATCCAGTTCTCTGAGTTCCACCCGCAAGGCTTCGAGCTGAGCCTCCAAGGAAGGCAGATCCTCCATCTTCTCACGCACCTCACCAGGGGCACCAGGGGCTAGGTCCCACCAGGGGCTAGGCCACTTTCCAACTCACCAACTGAACATATTCAGACATCAAGCTGCGACTGAAGCTTCAAACATTTTTCAACTCCCAAATTCATCAAATTCTATGGTGCTCCATGGCCAATGTGGCCTGCCTGAGGGAGAAGTTCAGCAGCATCCTTCTCAATCCTACGACAGCTTTCCAGATGTTGTCGTTCTGCCAGGTCTTCTAAGCGCTGTGCGCCTTCCAAGACTTTCCTGGGTAAAATGGATTGATCCAAGGGATAGGTTCTTGGGACACGCCGAAAAATGAACGGATCTTCTTTGGTATGAGGATCAACCATTGGAAGAACTTTGAATCAACCATGCAGGGAACTTGCTTACATACTCATCTACATCACAGATTCTAATGGTGTGATTGAATTCACATGTGTTTGCCTTGTTGAGACTAAGAAGTGCTGAAACCACCATACAATTACATCACTTGTTGTGCTGGTTGAATATGTTGAATGGTTGTATTCCATTCCCACTGTTTGGTGGTCACAACAAGATTTAGTGTTCATAAGTTATATGTCATATATTGATATGCCCACCTTTTCTTGGGAAACTCACCCAACATACCCCATGAGCCCAGCATCAGTTTGGATCTAGACAGTTCCAACATCTCCCCAGGCGCCAGCAGCAAGCGTTGCGCGCTTCGACCTCCACGGGGCGCTTCGCGCCACTCGCGTTCCGTGACCAGCACCTCCCAGGTGCCATCGAAACTCTTGGCGTATTTGGAATCTGCCTCCACCTGGGATCAAGCCATGGCTGTCTTCGATGATGAAACACACGAAACTGTTTTTTGTTGCGTATAAAGGTCCCACATGGTTTCTGAAGATGGCACCAGATTTCTTGATTATGATGTATTTTCAAAAGGGTTCTCAACCAATAATTGATTCTAGATGCGAAATATGAAGAAACTCTGTGGGTGGACCTTGAAATTTTATCCATACCGAGTCATCCCTAGCAGCTATAGCAAAAAAAAAACGGGGGTTCAAGGCCCAAACATGAGCTGAAGAGAGTGGGATACTGTACTCAGTATGAACAGCATGAAGTGTACTGTAGTCATTGTGGGTCAAAATAATTAAACGAATTTATATTACCTATACTTTACTTCCAGTAAGTCAGTGAGTATTACAGCAATCTATCTCCATAAAATGCACCAAAATGCATCAGCTCATGGACGGATAAACCCATCTTTCCAACCCCAACCTCCACCCCTGGGGGCTGGCAGCAACAGTCGTACAAATAGAAGTCCGGCTCAGGCCCCTCGGCGGCCGGCGGCAGCACGTGCCACTGGGGCACCGGTGGAGTGAAACCCAGCAACCCATCTGTGGCCTTGAAAGCGAGCTGCGGAAGCACCAGTTGTAGGGACCTCAACGGTGCTGGAGAGAGGTGTTTCAAATCCACCAGGGTATTCCAGAGCTGAAAATTGGCCACACACCAGGCTGATGCAGCTGAATCTGCTGATTTGGGTGAGACCTCAGCTGATGCAGCTGACTTTGGGCCATTGCCAGATGTGCCAAATGTGGAAATGGCGTTCAAAATTGCCTGCAGGGCCAGGGAACAGGTCTCCCACGCCTTCACGGCTGTCATGTTGGGCATCAACCTCAAGCCATGAAGGCAGCCATCCAGGGTCAGTTCCACCTTCGGTGATGCCATGGTCGGCTGCTTCAGCAGCGTTGTTGAGACCTTCAAAGTCAACATCCAGGGCGTTGCTTTCGGCAAATGCTGAACTGACAGCAGTTGATCTTCACCAAAACTCACTGCGGCAGAGCAGATGGTCAAGGCACCACTGCTGGCATGGGAAGAAAATGCGCCAGGATGATGCAGATCTCCATCCTTCAGAACGGCCAAGCGACGGAGACATTTTATCTCTGACAGAAAAAGGTATAAATAGGTGTCACCCGAGAAGTTCAGATTGCTAACTTCCAAAGAAAATTCTGTGGAGTCGCCAGGCACTGGCAAAACCACTGTCAACTTGCTGATGGCAGCATGGAGGCTCACCATCCTCAAACCCATGGGAGGTTGGGGTGGATTCTCCAGAAAACTGAGGGAGCTATCAGGCTGATGGCTGGAAGGGACCTCTTCAACCACCATTGGCTCGTCTTCCAAGTCTTCCACAGACTGCCGATCATCCGACTCGGAGCCGGAGGAACCCAAGAAACTTCCAGCGAAATCCTCGAACTGGTCATCTGGATCCTGGCACAGGGCATGTTGGAAAGAAGAGGGGCTGAGACCAGCCTTGGGGGAATATCGGAATTTGATGTTGTTGTATATTGGGTTATTTTCACACACAGTATCAATTGTAGTTCCCAAATCAAACCGTTACTGTCCATCGTAAAAGGGACACACATCCAAGACCAATTTTTTCACCCTGACACTCCTCCTGACAGGCAGACGCTCGACCCCCTGGTGACGATTCTTGCTTGGCCGCCGGCGATTCCTCCACAGATTTGGCATGTTGGGCCTCAAATTCCTTCAACGACAAGGCCAAAACAGCCTGCAGTTCCTCCTCCTCCCTGGCAGCATCTCTGAGAACAGCCTCCTTGGGTTTTTTGGCCAATCCCCCCGCGCGCATCAAGCTGCCCAGCGCCTTCTCCGCTGCCGCCTGGCCACTGCGCCGTGCATCGCCCAGCACGTGCGACGCCTTCTGCGCCGCGTGGCTGGCGCCCTGCGCCGCCTTCTGCGCTGCCTGGGCGCCCGCCACGGCGGTGCGCCGCGCCGTGTCGGCGGCGGCGGCGCTGGCGGCATCGGCAACAGCACCTGCCTGGGGATGGAAGCGATGAAAGGAACATACGACCAAAACAAGGAAAAATCCTATGTGGATGATTGTGGATGTGGTGCACCCTGTCTTAGAGTGACTTCTAGTGACTCAACGTCTCTGTCATAATCAAGTCTTTGTTCTGCAATAGTCAGCACATCACCAATCACTCTTAAATCCTATGGCTTCCAGAGTTGGCAAAGTTCAAGGTCTGTTTGTTTTGCAGCACCTTCATGGCTTTGTTTGCCATCACATCTGCCATCTCCGCAGCCATATCCGAAATATTTCCCACCGGTTTGGGCACCGATTTTTGCGATGACTTGCTTGCCCTGCTGGTCTTTTTGGTACCGCGGAAAATGCTGAAGCTTCGACCCTTCGAACGTGTTGCAAGGAACTGTGCCACAGCCAATTTCATCTCTTCTTGGACTTCTTCTCGCAACACTTCCGGAGGTGGACTTGTGGGTTGAATCGCATCAGCCAGCAAGTCAATGAGCCCAAGAATCTCTGAGCTGTGAAGATGTGAACGAACTTCCGGCAGATTGAGGTTCATACGAATCTGCCTGGGGAACATGGCCATACGAGCTGAAGGATTGTGATGATCCAGTCGCCGACCGATATCTCGGCCTTCCACCAAGTCCAGGCCTGGACCAGGTGCATGTTGGAATGGCTTGTGGTAGGGGTGGGGATAGATCAATGGGATGGTTTTGACATGTTATGACTCATGACCAAAAATCGGGGATACTGAAAGAAATTGAACCATGAAACGAGTTACTGTGACTGGGAAGTCGAATTTCCTTCATATTATTACTATATATTATCGATACTACCAGTACTGGACCATATATGGATCCAAGTGGCCTATGTTAAGCCCCATGGAAGTATGACAAGAGCCATGGGGGTCGAATGCAGCCAAGCCGCTGAAGCTCTGCATCTCCAGTAAGGCATCCTCTGGCATCTGGGATTTGATGAGTATCTGCATATTGAGGAAAAATCATGGGAAATAACACATCATGTATCGATACTGTATCATCATGTACACTGGGAATCACTGGGAATCACTGGGAATCACTGGGACACTAATTATATCCTGTGCTTTTCTCCTATTTATATCTCACTATACACTGAAGCATCATCTGAACAATGAAATCCAGGCATTCGACACTCCGGTGTTCACCGGCCCCAAATACAAAAACAAAATAGATGGACAGATTCGTCATCAATCCAACTTGAGTGTTGGAAATCATAGTGAGCTGACCCAAAAATCCAACTTTAGCCAGAATTATAGTGAGTTGACCCAACTACAGTATTCACAACCATTCCTAGATTTTTTCACACTTCCAACCTGTCCTTGGTGTCTTTGTCCGTGAGATTCGCTGCAGCTAGTCGCAGCTTCTGTACTTCCAAGCGGCGCTTTAAGGAGGTCCAATTGCCGCGGCGCAAACGTCGGGCCTTGCGCGTTCGGTCAGTGTTTGGGGACGGGAATCACAATGGATATTGGAAATGGACGAAGAATATAAATCATATAAATATTGAATATAATAACAAGTATTTGAAACATAGCAATTGGATCTTTCTTATTGATTTGTGAACTGACAACACTCGGAGTTCGCAAATAACAAAAAGAGATCTGAATAACCAGGGTTCGGGATTTGAATCAATCCGATTGACTCATGAAAGTGGAGAATTCTAACCAACAGCCAAGTGGATTTCCAACCTCTATATATTTGTCCATGTTTGTCCATGTGTAGATGTTTATCCATTGAAATGGATTGAAATGGTATATTATTTATCCATCTTAGCTCTACGACATCACCCTCGAGACATGACAGCAATGGAATCAAGCACAACTAGGACTGACTCAACATGGCTAACTGTACCATAGCACTTCGCCAGGAAAAAAAAACACACACACACTGCCCCAAGTCCAAATGTCACAACAACAACAACAACAACAACAACTCTGGACTCTGGACTCTGGACTCTCGACTCTGGCGGCAAGGTTTTCTATATGAAAGTCAGCCCTGATTGAACGTTTCAGTACTTCTCAGTTTTTTTGGACAGATCCCCCCAATCTATATTAGAACCCCGAATAGATAGAACACTTATTTTCCAAGATGGCATGGATGCAGTCCTTCTCACCAGACGAAACTTTGCCAAAGGGGATAGGCTGCAAGGAAAGTCCCGCCAATTCGAACTCAAACGCGAACCTTGGAGCATTGAACATCATGGTTATATATCAGTAATATGTTAACATATATTAAAGCATCCAATATATTTTTTCCTTTCAACTTTCAACCATGTCATTGTTGGAGCATTCACATTTGAGCTGGGGATGATGAAAAAGCTGGGCGACAATAAATCTGGACAGTCAGTTTTCAGTGGGGGTATTGTTGGATGACAATCATAAATGTCGACTGCCATTGACAGCATCGGCAAAGCGTATGTCACAAGTCCCTGCCGTGTGCGAACAATTGCCATGGGCCTATGACATTGCATAGTTGTCCTAAGAACCAGTCTCCATGTTTGACAAGGCCGTTTTTTTGTCTGTATTGCACTCCACCGTCGAAAGACCATTTCCCAGGGAAAGCTGGGTGGTTTTCCGTGGCCGGTTGCCAGCAAGTCAAGGAACAACGGCTGCGAAACACTACTGGCAGCATGTGCACAAAGCACATGCAATGAAGCCACAGAGATGCAGAAATTGTCAATGACTCCCACTTTCACGTCCTT
>Ga0126342_10007222_pt1 | contig 19815 bp, 14 predicted proteins | sample Cyp1metagenome_FD_92528 | JGI IMG/M metagenome (GOLD analysis project Ga0126342, IMG submission 92528) | Coral microbial communities from Lord Howe Island, Old Settlement Bay, Australia - Cyphastrea 1 metagenome | ecosystem: Host-associated > Invertebrates > Cnidaria > Coral ... | reverse complement strand
ATTATATCATATTATATCATATTATATCATATTATATCATATTATATCATATTATATCATATTATATCATATTATATCATATTATATCATATTATATCATATTATATCATATTATATCATATTTTCATGTCTCCCTTCTCTTAACGCTGGTATGAATCATGCTACATCCCCGGATTATGATGCTATGATTACGTATGTATCAACCCCCAAATAAAGATCATCCATAATACCATCCCCACAATTTAATAAGCCCTCAATACCAAACCATTGATTCAAGGGGTAATTTAATATTTTGGGGAAGGAATCATTGGAATAAAACGCCTAGTATTTTTTCACAGCTGAGTTACAAATAGGTGAATAACTCTCATGAAGTGTTGATAGATCTACGCCTGAATTTGGAGTTCTGTGTTTATCAACTTAGCCAGCAGAAATCCATAAATCCCCAATAACATACATCCCCACTTGGAACAACAGGAAATAACTTGGATTTGTTGATAGCAGTTACAACTCCCCATAAACCCACTGTAAAATCCCAACAATAAATCCACCATAAATAAACCCCACTAAATCACTAAATCACTGTGTATAGCAGTTATAGCTCCCCATAGATCCACTATAAATCCACTATAAAATCCAACAATAAATCCACTGTAAATACCAGTGAATCAGTAAATCACTGTGTATAGCAGATATAACTCCCCAATAAATCCTCGAATTGGTTGGAAACATATCTATAAATTATTGGATAAACTCCCATTTATTGGATAAATCCACTAGACTAATCCCCAATAAAACCCAATAAATCCAGTAAATCACCATAGCAGTTATACATCCCAATAAATCCACTATAATTCCAGTATAAATCCATTATAAATCCCAACAATACTTTGGAACAATAAGAATAGTTTGGATTTTATCCCATTCTTCTTTACAGTGCATTATACTACCCAATAGTTTGTAAAATCCCAACAATAGCTGCAGGATGGTGCCCCCCAGTTATAAGTTGGATTATAAACCTCATTAACTATAGTATACTATAGTCATATCTACCATAAACCATAGTTGAGCCACGTATATCTCAACTTGAACAGTGTTCAAAATCCCTCTATCATTCCATTTAATCCTGGTTGGCTTATGATTTCCCTATTGGAATAATATAATCCCCAATATATTGGCTGGTTGGTGGTTTCAACCCCTCAGAAAAATATGAGTTCGTCAGTTGGGGTTACTATTCCCAATTGAATGGAAAAATACCCTCTGGTTATTTAACATAGCCATGGGAAATGGCCCTAATCGAAATAGATGGTTTACCGTTTTTAATAGCATGGTGATTCTCCATGGCAAACTGTGAATGTCATAACCAGATGGTAAAATATATGATCACCATTTTCCCATTATAACATCCATGAATCCATTAACTATAGTTAGATCTACCAGAGGCTATAACCAGATGGTAAAATATGGTAAAATTCCATGGTTCCAAACCACCGACCGGGCCACAATAATCTGGGCCCAGCGGCACGCTGCATGGGGTACAGTCGACTTCACCACTTTCAGCGCCACGTCCACGTCCACCACCTGAGAGTTGGGATTCTGAAAAGCGTCACCCTGACACAGTGGATTTCTTCAGCAACCATGGAGATGTCATGCTGGTTTAACCAACAAAACAGTGATGAAAATGGTGACAATCCCATTCAAATCCAGAAAAAAGCACGATTAATTAAATCAAATCTCTATAACATTTTATGAAATCCCAGTAAACCCTACTAAATCATCATTTTTGGTCACCCAGTGAACTCCGGTTCAGGTTGTTTTCCTATGGCTGCCTGCCGAGACACCAAGCGCGGGAAGTCGCCCAAGTCCTTCGACACGTCGCTGACGCCCAGGCGCTTCAGGTTGGCAGCACTGGAGATCATCACCTTGGCGAAGCCGCCGAAGCGAACAGGCCATGGCCACCCAGGGGGGATCCGAGAATCTGGGTTTTGCGAGATGCCTGGGTTGATATACAATGATTTTCTATGATGTATCATGGGGATATAAGAAACCATATATGTATATATATATGGATCTTATGGTTTATTCATGCTATATATATATGTATTTATTATAATGCATGAATGCTATGGGATATACATGATGTATGATATATATATATATATATATACATACATATATATGATGATGAACCAGGATACATATGTATGTATATATATAATGATCATATAGTAATATGTAATATGGATATAATATGGATATAATATGGATATAGATATTTCATGGTCATTAATAAACTTGATATTTCACCAACAGCCACCATCATTCATTAATTAGTGTTTTTTGGGATTTTTCATGGGGATATCATTGGGATTTAACCCAACAAACCGACAAATATCTATATATCTTAGGTACAAACCTGGAAATGGATGGTTTGTATGTTAATTTAACAATCTTATGAAAACCTCGAAATGGATGGTTAATACCTAGGTTAATACTAAAAATAGACTAACACAACTGTGGTCTCTAAGAGGCCTTTTATTAGTAGAAGGCTAGCTATATATCAATAAATGGGGTGAGGCTACGCAAATAGTTGGGTTGGTTTCAAGCAACAAAAACCGTAGATTATGATTTAACATATTTAACCACACATATAAAAATTAAACCTACCATGTACCACGGTGGGATATAATGGATATAGTGGATCTACCATCAATCAATAAATATTTTATGGGTGTATGATGGTGATGGGAATATGAGGCACCATGGGATACAATGGGGATTATAATGTAGTGGATACTCAGAAACACTTAGGATTTTGGAGCATAGAATATTTGAATAGAATATGGATCGTAATTATGGATGTTTAACTCTTAACATCTGGGTCATTTACAATGTGAATATTAACTGGGATATACTGGGATACAATGCAATTATAATGGGATATAATGTCTTATCTTAGATACCTTGCAAAACGTGAGGCTTCTAGCTGGTTCAGTACTGTTCAGTAAACACATATTCCCATGAAACCACAAAAACTGACATATCAGCAGCGGATGCTCATCCAAGCAGTGGGGATCCACAGCTTTTTGCAGATCCTGGGGGGCATCTCCTGGTTTTTTTGTGGGGTCATATCATAGTCGTTGGGTACGATGACTTGGATCACCTGATGCGATTTGCACACGTTTTTGGTGATGTGAACAAAATCACCAAGACAGGACATTTACCACTCCTGGAAAGCTTCAATTTCGGCAATTTCAATATCCGCGACACACTCTGAACAAACGTTGATAGGCATCCAAGTACACCATCACCTTCAAGTGCTCCATACATAGATGCGAGTCGTTTTGCTTTTCTGCCGGATCAGAATCTCCAATTACAAACTATGTGAGTTTGTGTTCTAGAAAAAAACTGCTTTTGAGCATGTTACTTCGTAAAATCCTGATATATCCTGAAGCAAACCATGGGTGTTTTGGGGTAACCCCCGTCCCCCATGCTGTGTCCGTTGGACCGGGTTTGATGCCCAGCGAAAGGGCCATGTCTCTTCCGAATCGTCGGGTGGCTGGAGGTCGACTCACCTCCACCCAAGACTTTAATTTCCTGAGACGATGAGACGGGCGCGGAAATTGGTGGACCACTTGGGCATCCCATGGAATAGTAGGTAAAAATAAATAAATTACACCCCAGCTATGTATGTATGTATATATATATACAAACATATGTATGTATACATATATATATACATACATATGTATGTATATATATACATACATATTTATGTATATATATATATGTATACATACATATATATATATATATGCATACATGTGTATATATATATAGATATAGATTTGGAATATTACCAGGTCTATGTGGCTTATAAACCACTTAGATCGGGATGCACAAAACCCTGGAGCTCTGAAGAGCCCAGGTTATCCCGGGGGCCATCTTTGGGGCCATTTTTTCGTGGTACCCTCTGGTTATGACTTTCACAGTTCGCCATGGAAAGATCCACCATGCTATTAATAGGTAAACCATCTATTTCTATGGGCCATTGTCCATGGCTATGTTAAATAACCAGAGGGTAGCCCGCAAATAGATATGGAATATGGAAACACTATGGAAACCTATGCAAATCATGAATAGGTATCATCTACAACATTCTAGAAAATGAGTTCTATCTTTTTTGGGGCTCTATAGGTCAGTATGCGGGTTGTACCTTCTGTCTCCAAGTCACAGATGTTTTTGTGGCAACACCACCTCAACATGTGTGTGCGTTTGCACATGGATTCTTGTGTATATATATATATATATACAAACACGAGATATCGATATGCAGCATTATATTATATATACAACAGAATCGTTATACATGCATAAATATCATATATCTATATATCCCGTGCATATAAACGTTACTATTGACAGTCTATTGTATCTGCATCACTTTATTTGCATGTCCAGGATCGCCAAGGGCTCTCCGACATCAAAGGCGTTGTAACAGCAGCGTTCCAACATCACAGCATGCACTGCTGCGATACCTTGGGTGAGACATGATGAGCCCCTCGCGTCATGCTGCGTCCAATCCCTGGGAAAATGCTTGGCATTGCTGGGGTGAAGAAGTTGAAGACAGGGCTACCCCCTCTGGTAAACTATATAACATAACTATGGAAAATCACCATTTTTAATGGGAAAATCCACTATAAATGGCAATTTTCAATAGCTATGTTAGTTTACCAGAGGGTAAGATCTCGTAAAGCAATTTAGCCTGATCTGCACTGATTCTGTTGATCCATTCGTGCATTGGAACAAACTCCCCCTATGGATATGGGTGAGAATCACATATCATCGAACATCCCCAACAAAACATGATGGTTGACTGTCCCAACCATGGGTTTTGCTGTTTGCTTGTGTAAATAGTCCTGAAGAAACAGCTGGATTTTGCTGGCCATTTTTTCTCAGGGTCATCCAGGAAAACCACTGCATATTGACAATCAGCCACTGGTTCCAAAGCCACTGGTTCCAAACATGACCCACCACCAGATTTACCAGTGTAAACCATCTACATACCTGCCCATATATAGAATGATGTGAACGTGTCAATGCAGTCTTATGCATAATGATACACAACATTCCAACCTTTTCCAACCACAGTATCATATCATTAAAAAAAAACGCACATAGTAGTCAAGTCCACAGTGTCCTGCGCAAATACCAGCAAACACACGCAAAATCCTTCTCTGGCTGACAGTGACACAAGAACTATAGATTATAGAACATCTGCACAAGTACATGTTGGGTCCACCAATCAAGCAGTTTGCGATATACCGTGTCTTGCTAGTAGCTTTCCACCCCTGATACAATCCAAAAATTGTCACTGCTGGTAGGAAACTCATCATACTGAAGATCACCTTTCACAGGGTCCAAGTCATTGAAACACTTTCTGCATGCCTTCAAGTTGTGTGACCTACAGATGGGAATGACTCACACATGCTCTGTGCCATTCATGCAAACATGAACAGTTCACTGCAAACAATACTGATCATACGCGTTTTTCTTTCAGAACCGGATTCCCAGTTCATGCATGTCAATCTACCATAATGCAGAGATAAAAAAAATTGGTGTAATCGACCAATCATCAACCAACCAACGTTACCGGCTTATCAGTTGTATATCCCAGAACTTTTGGCCGCTTCAACCCCCTAAACATGATGCGAAAGAATCACCACCCACCCAACAACGACCAACGCCGACCAATCGCAGGTTTCACCCTGTTTCACCCAAAGCGAGTCACTCTTAACGCCACGATCCAACACAATGGTGACCTCAGGAACGTCAGTCGAAACCGTTCAGGCTGATATATCAACGGATGTCCCTGATATATTGGAGAGTATAGCTCCATATATGTGTATATATATATATTAAACATGTAATAATCAACCATAATCGACCAAACATGGGTTTTGAGCACTGCTCACGTCCTTTCAGAATTGTCTCACGTGCGCACTTCACACTTGACTTCTTGAGACAATTGAGGAAGCCACAGATCATGTAGGCCAAACATGAGCTTCAGCGGATGGTGCTGTTCGAAAATCATGTGTCAAACAATTTGATTTTCTGCTCCCGAAATTTCAAGGTGGCAGGTGTACTTTTTCCCAATCACCATGATGGGCATGTCCGAAACTTGGGGATAAGTCGATTCCCAACTCTTGACACATGGATCTTGGATGATCTTGGGGGTTCATCCACCAATCCCAACAGTAAAACCCTCTGGTAAACTATACAAAAAGCTATTGAAAATGGCCATAGAAATAGTGAGTTTTCCCATTGAAAATGATGATTTTCTATAGTTATGTAACAGTTTACCAGAGGGTACAAGAAAATCTCTAACATTGGAATCTTCATGAATCTTCCTCCGACAAAGAGATGGTAGTATGTAAATCCCCATGAAAATTCCCCATCTATGGAAATAGATGCTTCAAACAAAAAACAACCAAGGTTAACCCAGCACGGAAAGGAATCCCATCCCCCATCATCCCCCCTAATATCAAGCACCCCCAAATGGTTTCACACATATATATATATATAATATGTAAATCCCCTATACTAAACCATGGTTTCTCGTTGGCTGTTCTAGTAGGGGGATGGTTTCCATCTGTGCCCATCGGCCCGGGTTTTCCAGGATCCATCCGTTCATCCGTTCGAGGCACGACATGTTCATCCAGACGTCTCTCAAATGCCTCCGGCTCATGGCCTCACGTGGGAGCTGCGAAGAAATCTGGTACATCCCAAGAAGTCACCATTTGTTCATCCCCAAAATTGCTATTTCAATGGGAAAAAAACTATGATAATCCCTAATATAATCCAATGATATCATTTTTGTGTATAGGCAGCCAGTGTTTTTTGGCTCAGCAAACCCATGACATCCAGCAAATTTCAGGCGTCCCGTGACATCCGACATCCCCACATTCGCAAGGCCTTCCTTGGCCGGCAACTGCAAGGAGAGCAGAGCTTTGCGCAGAACTTTGCGGATGGAGCTGGTCATTCGCGCCACCTGCCCGCGGGATCACGGTGGGTGTGGGTGGCATTACGGCTACATATGGAATCAAGCCTCATTTGGGAACTGTGTCTTAAGACCAAAAGGTGGAACTGGCTAAGTTCATTGCTATCCATCCCAAAAGGATGAATTAGGCCTTGAATCATCTAAGGTGTTTCCATGGAAACACATGGAACAAACAAATTCGACTCGAAACCACCAAGCTAGTTTGTTGTCATCACATTCAGAGTTTAGGGCTGACAATCTAATTGTCCCTGCTATTTCAAAGTCTGTATACACAAAATCAACCATGTATGGGACAATTACCATCACTTACCCACTTTTACCTCCAAAATCATCCAAATGAAGGGCTATACTAGTATACATGGTTGGTATGGTATCAATGAATTCCCAAATCTAGTCAAATCTATATGTGATAATCAGTGTGCTTTTCTTAAGTTGCCTGCAATTCTCCAGCAATTTGCTCTCTGGCAAGTCCAATTGCAAGGTGTGTACAATCGTGGCACAAGGCCAAGTCCTATGGTCTGCGGTGACACCATGAGTCAGGAACCTCCAGCCTTTAAATATTGGTCTGGTTGGTGGTTGAGCCACCTACCCCTCTGAACAAAATCATGGAGTGAGTTCGTCAGTTGGGATCATTATCCCATATATGAAATGGAAAGTCATTCAAAATTCCAGTCGGTTCCAGTCGATTCCAGTCACCACCAACCTCAGTGGTTGTTGTCTGCTGATAGGACTGCTATCACAGTCACAGAATCGTCGGGAACCAGGGCCAGTTCCGGGCCGCCTGAGCAAAAGTGTAGCAAGTCGCCTCAGCTTCCAAGCAGAGTCCTGGCGCATGGATCAGCAAAAAAATATGCTTCTGAACATCCCAAAAATTGCTGGGTTGAAACCTGCAGATTTACGGTGCTGGTCACCAGAAGTACATTTTCTTCCCGAAGGATTGGAAGTTTCCAGCAGTCTTTCGGCCAGCTCTTGGCTGATCCGAAAAACCCCAGCATCCATTGGAAAGCAAGAAATCACTAGTAGATGTTCTCTTAAACCAAATCGAAGCAGGACACATCGCTGTGTTCATATGTCATACGTCTTAGACCAACCATCTATGATTAGAATTTGGGTCAATCATATTTCACCTGAACATTGCGGCCATTTGGGGATGATTATCCCTTGCTAAGCATGATTCCAGAGACTAAATCCTTGAAAACAACCGGACTGCGGTAGCTGCCTATGGTTTCAACAACCCGGCTGTTAAGTAATACCCAAAAAGATGGACATTAATTAAAATCCGACTAAAACAGGTTTCCAACTGCCGTTATCTTGGTGGTTACTCTAGCAACCCTCAAAAGATGGAAAAGTGTCTCCAGGATGTTCAGATGATACTGTGACGTCACACTGAGGTCATTATAATTCATCCAGATAATTATATATACAATATCCCCATTACAGTAAATCCCATTGATGGTGTATACATATATATATATATACATATATATACATATACATATATATGTATACACATATATGTGTGTGTATTGTTCATGAAATTCCCCATTATACCGTCATATTTCTTGGTCAAATCTCCATTTTTTGTTGGTCCTTCAGGTCGACTATGGGCGGCGGTGAGCAGAAGCTCCGCTAAGTTCGTCTCGACTCCGGGCATGCAAGGCTCACCATCGATCTCCTGAGACATGTGCTGATGGTTTGATTCAAACATACAATTGAACAAGTAGTACTATTTATGTATATGTAGTATAACATATATACAATATGTATATAATATATGTATAATATAATATAATATAATATAATATAATATAATAGAATATAATATAATATAATATAATATAATATAATATATGTATATATAAAATATAATATATGTATATAATACGTATTTATATATATATATATATGCATATGGGGGATGTAATCGTGGGGATCCCCAGTCGTCACCTTTTTTTTGTTCCAATACGACTCGTCATGGTCAAATGACTGGATGCATCCCATTGATATTCATCCCATTAATGGGAAAAACCACGGAATAACCATTATGATATCATCCCATTTATAGCCATAATAACTGGTTGGTGGTTTTAACCATCTTGAAAAATATGAGTTCGTCAATGGGAAGGATTATCCCATATATTATGGAAAATAAAAAATCACCAACCAGATGATCAGAATATGGAATTTTCAAAAATGGTCCAAATTTAACAGTGTGAATTCTTCTTGAATTCCATATTCTAACTCCAGGATGTCTATAAATATGTGATAGGCAAACGGGTGGGTCAAAAAATAGTTGTGTATGTAAGCTGGCTGGAAAAATCCTCTTTAGCAGGGACGTCGCCTGTAAATGGTTAGTTTTCCATTGCGAGGTTAGATTGTAATAGGTTGAACATGAGGTGTTTCACTGTTTCACCAACGTGGAAAATCCAAACAATAACAATGACGTTGGGTTACCATGAAGTATGCAGTGGAGGCATATAGCAGGTACCTAGCTGCGCATATTTACTTTATAATATATATATATATGTATATACAGTATACGTGTATAAGTAATGTATCTTTAAGGTCTACTTATACGGCTTGCTTAAAAAAGGCCTGGTTACAAAAACTATGGCCTTTTAAGGCAGGTTGTGACTCCAATGATATAAAAATTACCCATCCAAGAGTAGATGGGGACGAACTGGGGCCGAAAAACCTCTGCCATCGACTCAGCACAGGTGTCTAAAAATGGGTAAAAAAAGCCTCAAACATGGCGCCATTTTGGCAGGAAACTGACAATTTTTAGCAGTGGAGCAGTGGATGTTTGAGGTTCTATTTCTTGTATTTTCTTGTTGTCATAGGTGGTACTATTCTTGTGAACATCAACATGGTTCTGGCTGAAATTTCCATCATTCGACGTCACGACGAGAGGTCATTCAAATTCATCCAGTTGGTAATGTTCATCCCCCCTTGGCACTATAAGTCTTGACCCACACCCACATGTGTATGTCCACCACTGCCCAGCAGCAGTCAATGCCAGCTCTTCTAACCTCGTTTTGATCTGGCTGTTGGTAGTTGAAATGCATGCAATTCGCATGACCAACCCGGAAAATGTTACATGAAACAGGACACATTCTACGAGTAGTTAGTTGGTTCAATTTAAGAATATTGGCGATTGGATTCTAGCGATCAATGAGAATACCTGCTCTCGATGACAGGTGTTTTTTCATGGTTGTTTATTGTTTAACAATTATTTACCATTTTGTCAAACTTATCAATGGTTCTATGTATCAATGTTATATTTACCATATATTTACTAATGTTTATATTGATACAATATACAATATACATTATACAATATGCATTATACAATGTACAATATACAATATACATGTGCTCTTTATCAATGGTTCTAATAGGTTTTTCACAATCAACACATTATGGTCGTGGCCATTCCTCAATTGCCAAGGACGGCCTATGATGCCTCATGGCTGGCGCTGGTTTTCAACATATCCGACAAACAGCGGGACCAACCACGTGGTAGAAATGGAGGCTCCATGTGAAACAGTGTGAAACTAAACATTATTTATAAATCAACTAGAGTTTCATTTGTAAGATCTTGTAAGTAGTTTAACATATCTTAAATGGTTTTGAAATATCAGGACCGTCAAACCTGGTAGATGACCTAGGAAGGAGATCAACCTCTTTGAAACATCTGTCCGTCTGTCTGTCTGTCTGCAAAATCTCAGTCATCTCTCCATCTTAAGGGTGTTTCAATGTGGTTCAGTCCGCAAAAACTCTGGGAATCTTTTGTATTTGAAAAGATCTTGGAGACTCAAACAATCTAATAGTTTTCGGCCATGGATAGAACATAATACAAACCACAAGAATCACAATATGGGTTGTTTGTCTGAAAATGGGGTATACTTGCCACCCAAATTGGCATTGGATAGCAATATCGAATTCCCCAGAAAAGTTAGCAACAAAAAAGCCTATCAACCACTAGGTGAATAATAAATCAACGGGATGAAGTAGCCGCCCTTTTCTATGGTCAAATTGGATTTGGTGTTGGTTGAGATCATAACGTCAAATATCAAATGGCCATAAACTAGGAGAAACTTCTGTCATCCCCTATAAATTAACATAACTAGAAACCCATCAACCAAGATCAACTGTGGGAGGACCCATGATCATCATCATCATCATCACCATTAAAAACCATTTAATCATTAATAACCATTAATAACCATTAATAACCATTAATAACCATTAATAACCATTAATAACCATAGATAACATTAACATTCATAAACCACTACCATCTTCATCATTATCATCATGATCATGATCATGGTCCCTAGGCAGACTGGATCAATGGATTGGTCCCAGACACTTTGGCACTTCCAATTCCATGGCTTTTTGGTGCGGAGGACCTCAGGCTCGCTGCCGCCGGTGCCGCCGTCCTAAAAAGCAGGGTAGCTCTCCGCGAATAGGGGAATGAACCGATGACCCCCATCCAATTTGGCCGGAAAAACTCAGGGGGAATTTCATTCTCCTGGCTTATTGAAAATGGGTAAATTATAATAATTCACTAACCTGAATTGTTGGGCCATTTTTGGATTATTCCCCTTACTAACTATGATTATAGTGAGGTCGCAGTGAGGTCGTTATAATTTACCCAGATTTAATAGTAAATTGTAATTTACCCAGATTTAATAGTAAATTGATCGTCCACAGCGAACCCTCCCTAAACGCTAGACTTTTACCCCACAAACAAGCATCATGTGGCTTTTTGTAGCGACGCTCAATTGAACACCGTCAAAGGAACTTCAGTCAAGGAACTTTACAAGAGCACCAGATCCAGGGCCACAATTCGTCCGAGCTTTGTGCTGGGCACGGAATGAATGGCAAATGCTGCGGTACAACAAAGAGAAGACTGAGAAAGTATGATAGACATTGAGAAAGTATAATAGTATACAGTATTTATACATGGAAAGAACTGAAGAGTAAACCCTGGTAACCTTTTGGTGGAATCCAAGCAGTTGAGTGTGTTTTGAACTGGAACAGTTCAGCCCCATATGGAGCCGTGTTTTGAGTAAAAACCCTCCAAGTTCTCTCGGGCTGTCGCTGCTGTGAGAGCCCATCTGATGGGCAAACCTGCGCAGGGCAGAGGGATATTTCCGCAGGCTGGATGCGCACTTTACAAGAGGGTATACTGGCTGGTGGTTTTAACTGAAGGGTAAACCATTGATATTCATCCCATGAACATGGGAAAAACATGGAATAACCACTATGATATCATCCCATAAAAATAGCCATAATAACTGGTTGGTGGTTTCAACCCCTCTGAAAAATATTAGTCAATGGGAAGGAGTATCCCATATATTATGGAACATAAAAAATGGTTGAAACCACCAACCAGTATATTGCGGATGGGAGATGGGAGATACTGACTTGAGTCAGTACAATTTACTAGATTAGATGGCTTAAAACTGGGTACCCGAAAACGACGGGAGGTCTTGGTACCTCACAAACTTTCCCAAGTCCCACACCCAAACCAGCACCTGGTGGAAATCCAGCCAAACATATCCCATTGGTTGACCATTTTAGATCGCGATAAAAGACACGACTAGTTCCAAAATTAACTGGTTGGTGGATTCAACCCCTCTGAAAAATATTAGTCAGTTGGGATGATTATTCCCAATATATGGAAGAATAAAACATGTTCCAAACCACCAACCAGTAAAGATTCGGAGATTCAAGAAGTCTGAAGTTGGGTGAGATGTGCGTCAAGATGCATAAAGTGGATGGCTAGATGCCTGGATGTAGGTAGGCCACCATGCTTTCAAAGCGGCCCAGTCCAAAGATCACATTTTCAGAGCCAACGCTCTGAGGAAACTTCGAAAACTCCTGTAAATCTAACCTGGCAATGGAAAATCACACATTTAAAAGTGATTATCCTATATACTCTCCCATTAAAGTTTTCAATTTTCCAGCCCACTACAGACCCATGTGGAGCCCTTAACCCACTGTTGCTCACATCTTGATCATAGTATGTATATTATATAATATATATATAACTATATAATTATATATATATTATATTATATATATATATTATATCAACATCCTGTCCTTTCTTTAAACCCTAGAGATCCTTACAAAGTTATAAAGTCTTATGTAAATAAAGAAACTCTATGTTTGAACATGTTAAAATAAAGGAGTAAACACAAGGTGTCAGGTTTCAGCATCTCCCCCCCTTGCAGAGGTTCACTCAATATCCCGGGGTGCAGCCTTTGCCAAATTCGCCATGCACCTGTTTTAATGGGGGATCCCCAAGTCACCATGGGTTTCAATACTAAGTCATGGGAATCCATGACTGGATGATTTGGGGGACCCCATGAATTGGAAGCCCCGACTCATGCGGATGAAAGGCCGAACATGTGGATGCGGTGAAATGAGGCTACCAAGGTCATGACCAGGTCATACCATCCAATCATTTCCACTTGCCACGTGAGATAACTCTTCCCATCTCAGCCAATTTTTGGTGGGTTCCGGGGTCGGGTGCCCATGATAGTTTCCAAGCACCAACGTGTTAAACCATCACCCAAAAAAAGGCACTCAACTGGGAAATCCTTCAACTGAAAAGAAGATTCAACTGTGATTACCTTCCAATAAGTGTAGATTGATGATATAGATATCTGGATATCTATTTTTAGATCACTTTCCTTGAGAACTTTCATCATTTTTTTTGTTGGAAACAAATACACATTCAAAAATCGGATCGGAAGCAAAGACGGGACCTATCAGGGGGTAGCTTAGCATGCGAGGACAAGCCATCGAAAAATCGCCCTTGGTCAGAAAACAATGGGTGAACTTCCTCAGTTTTTGTGCATTATGCTGGGCTAACCTTCGCACAGTCTCCAAAATTGTCAAATTCTTGGGCTGGCTATTCTATTTTGTTATATTGTATCTTATTGTTTTATCCATTTGAATCTCCGAGCAAACTGGCTTGCTTACCCTCTGGTAATTTAACATAGCTATTGAAAATCACCATTTTTAATGGGAAAATCCACTATAAATGGTCATTTTCAATAGCTACCTTAAATTACCAGAGGGTAGCTCACCTGCCACCTGCCCATGTGTTTTTAACCATCGCAACTTTTTGTTTCGACTCACACGAACTGCCACAGCTCCACATCTAAGCAGACCTGGCTCATCACCGGGGTGTCATGGGATGGGCTTCCCGATGTTCCGCCATTGAAACCATGGGAAACATCTCGGAAAAGCACTGGATTTCTGGGACATCTTTGTTGAAGCAACAAGCAAAATGTGAAGAAATTCGACCACATTCCTATGCAAAATGTGGAGGTTATTGTGTGACACGAACACATTTTGCCATATTTACAGGAAAGGGGCAGCTCGAAGACTACAGCCACTTCTTGTCATGTTCATTCCATGATGATGCATTCCCATTTGGGCCCTATTTTTACAGTAACTATACGTGTAGATGGGTCTGAGTATGGGCCACATGTCAGAATTCACGACCCAGCAGGAAAGCACAGTGTTGGCACAAAGCTGGCCCAAGTGAAAGCCATAGCTGGCCCGGCAACTCTGCCATGTCTTGCAACTGCTGCAGTAATCCATAAACGTAATCTACCCTCTGGTTATTTCACATGGTTATGGAACGTTGCCCATTTATAGATGCGTTATGCTCATTTACCTGTAAATAATGATATCATAGCTCCGTTAAATTACCAGAGGGTGTGGTTAGTAACATAGATGATAAAACCAAACATAAACTGGTATTTCAATGATCAAGGGATATGTCTTGTAGTATTTCACCCAGCAAGCCATGACTATCCCCGCTATATCACTATTATACCATATTATACCCCATTACTATATCCCATGTATCATATATATTTATTGGTTAAATCACCTTTTTGTCCCCTGTTACTGGACCATTGTAGCCATGAAATGATTCAGAAACTTTGTGGCCCAGGAGCCTCTTTTCCATCTTTCAGCTCCTCTACTTTCGTCAGCTCGTCAAAGAGTCGCACACTGAGAGCTTCTGCACTATCCTCGGGTTTGTAATAAATCAACTCCGGGGTGTCTTTTGGAGAAAATCCTTGGGTTTTTGCTGGCGAAAAAACATGTATAATTGTTTCATCCGTACTCACCACGGACTTTGTTCAATCCAGATCATGTTATTTCTTGTGATGCAACTTCCAACAATTCAAGTTTGTTCCTTTCCATCGTCATCAGCCACTGTGTTATGCTTTTCACTTGCCATGTTTGGTTACTTGCACTCAGTTCGTGAGCAATTTTAGCTACCATCTGGTTATTTAACATAGCCATGGAAAATCCCTAATAAATGGAGGTTTCTAGCTGGGAAAATCATCTATTTCAATGGGCCATGTTGAATAACCAGAGGCTACTTACCACACTGGTTTTGCAGCACTATCCCCATGGACGAAGCAGTCTGACTGTCTGAGTCTCTGGGCGCAGCAGCTGTAGAGCAGCTAGGAGGAAGGGAAGCAGCAAAGCACCACGGCTCAACCACGGAAAGTGGTGATAGAAGCCCACCTTTAATGCAGTCCAGGTCCACGATATTTCCAGCATATTCCAAGCGCTAGCGGACCCTTTGAAAAGGTGTTTAACATTGTTTCACCGCTTCTCAGCGGTACTTTCATGCAAAAATAACCCCCATTTACAACTGGGAGACGCGCACTCGAACTAAACTGTGATTGGTTGCATCATCCCCGCTGAAAAGTGGTCATGTGGGATTACATTGACATATTGCAACCACTGAGTTAATATGGCTTGACCCTACCAGATGAACACAGAAAAAACATTGCGAACCAGCCGCGGATGCCATCGCCAAGCTTGCAAAGCATACGCTGTGAAGGGTGTTCACCTACCGGGGGATCAAGATCGCTGCTGCGGAAATTGGTCGGTCCGTGAAGCAACATACTGTGGATGGTTACGAAATCCTGCATTGACCGTGGGTAATTATTAATTGCTTTGAAACACTGTAAATAATGGGAATATATGGGAATATAATGGGATAAAAATGGGATAAACCATCTACCAACTGGTGCAGGTTTTTTTTTGCATCCATAGTAGCAATGTATAGACACCAGAGTTTAAATAGCTGGCGTCACTGCTTAAGGGATCCACGATGTTCAACGTTTGGCTGATTTATCAGCATGTAGCAAGCTGGAATTGAGATCACACCATTTTGAACCATGATAAAAGGAACTTAAAGGAACCCCTTTTACTTCTGAGCTCAAATCTCAAACCTTTTACTTGTTCATCAATATTCCACAATAGTGAACCTCCTAACCAAGTGCGTGCCTTGAAAAAGAAGAGCGCTAGCTTCATCGCCACAAGGCCCATCGCCCATTTATAAATGGAACAAGCGAAATATCGAGTCCCTCGTTCATTACATATTTAACATATGAGATTTATATCCAATCAATATACATATATATATAATTATATATAATTATATACGATATATATATATAATCATATATAAACTATCTACATAAAGTTCTGAGTGCTTCATCTCCAAAAAAAATGGTCCTGGTCGAAAAAATCACCGTTCAACAACCACCGGCGCCTGCGGCTGCGCGTAGGGTCGCGCTAGCGATATGGTCGCAGCGGTCACCAAACAGATGGCCACCGAGAGCTGGAAGCCGAAGTCGCCCATGGAGTCGCTGGAGACCAAGGACACCGAGACTAACCTGCCGTTTTTTTTTGGGGGGGAATGGCTATTTTTTTGAGGGGGAATGGTTAATTATGGTTAAATTATCATTTTTTTTGATGATGGTTGATTATGAATGAATTCTGAATGAATCCACTATCGGTCGATTATGGTTGATTATGGTTGTGATATTGATGATAGTGGATTCATCAATTAAAAAGTTGATGAATCCACTACTGGCTTGTGGAAGGGGAAGAAAATGCTATGGTTATGGTACCTCAAACTCCAGGTTTTTTTTCGGGGAAGAACATGTTTTTTGGGATGGTTTGTCTTACTGGTGCTTAGTAGGGAATGGATGGGTTGCTGGGGGTTGATGGGATTACTATTAAACCTGTGGATCATTCCCTCATTCCCTACTAAGCACAAGTAAGTTGTGGAAGGGGAAGAAAATGAATGGTATCTACAAATCCACTTGTTTTTATTAATGGGTTATAATGATACGTTTTTTTGGATGGCTTTTTGTGGGAAAGAAAATGCTATGGTATCTATAAATCCAAGTGTTTTTAAACAACATGGGTTATAATTAATGCTATCATGATCTTCCGAACTCTAATTTTCAGACTGAAAAATTGGGGGAATAGAATGGGAATATTGCTGTGGAGATTTTTTGGGAACATACGACCTCAAAATCCCATGGTAAAATTCATGGGTGTTCCTTATCTCATATGCCATGGCATACCCAATTTTTAGATATACCACTATTTGGAGGGGGGAGAATAGGTCCTTAGATCTACAGATCCAGGGGGACCTGGAAAAGCCATGGATTTTTTGACTTTTAAACCTTGACTCATGTTTGGATTCCAGTTCACCAATGTTCTACCAATCATTCTGTGGAATTCATGGGAATACAATGGGAATATCATTGGAATAATTTTCACTAGCTAGATTGCCAGTAGATTGTCAGGTTCGGTTCACCTTACTGTCATGGTAAGGGTTAACCACCCAGCAAAACTTCAGAAATGTCGGCGACTCAACAAATCCGAGGAACTTCAGAAAGACCTCCATCCATACCTTGGTCCAATTGTTGTGCAAGTGGAGCTTGGTAAGTTTTCATCCCCATGAATTCCAAATATTTCCAAATAACATATTAGATTCTGAGGATCATCTGCGCATTTCTTGGGTAGTGCAATTGGAATGGTTTAGACTGTTGATCATCCCCTAAATATCTATATATATATATGATACAATGGTTAATATGCTTATTTTTTTTTTAAATATATATATATATATATATTTGTAATCCATGTATTTAAATATGGATTTGAATTTAGAAATTTAGATGTTTGATTATCCCTTATGTGTATATATATATATATATGTTACCCTCTGGTAAATTTTCACATAGACCCTGGCAGTCATCGGAGTTGGAAGATGAGTGAAACCATTAAAACTAGGCTATGGATTCAGGGTCGTTAATTTACCAGAGGGTATATCCACTAACATCTACTAACATCCCTGTTTTTTGGTTGATTAAACTCCTATAATCACCATGAAAAATCCCATGAAAAACCATATTAAACCAACATGTTATAACCCTGAGTACTGTGGTCAAGTCTTGACCTGCGAGATGGTAATCATCTCGAGACATCCACCTACCGGACGACGTGGTTTTCTGGCAGCCTACGTTACGTGGCCTGTTGAAATGTGATGGATTTTCGAGGCACCCAAGAATATACAAAAACACTATAAAATGGAAGGCGAAAACTATGGAAGGTGAAAACTATATATGAAAACGATTAGAAAAAAAACAAAAGAAACGACCAGCAAAGGTATCCACACTCGGGCAAAAGGTGTCAATGGAAGAATTGTCAATGGCCCTTGATTACCAGATTTTTTGTAGGGCAGAAGCTAAATGGACCAGCATAGGGTAATTACCCTCTGGTAATTTGTTACGTAGCTATTGAAAATGGCCATAGAAATAGTGGATTTTCCCATAAAAAATGGTGATTTTCCATAGTTTTTTGTATGTTTACCAGGCCGGGTAAACCCAAAGTCATCATGTCGTTACACGTCCTTACGGTCTTTGAATATTTCGGCTGTCTGAGTCTCTTATCCTCACTAGAGTTGGGCTTCCAATTGAATCATTGGCACCAAACACTTCGAATCATAAACCATAGAGGAATCTTACGTGGGGATGGGTCAAAACCCTATCCCCCTGTAGTTCACATCAAAATAGCTGGGATTTATGGATGTTCATCCCCCTAAAAATGGTATGTATAGGTATTGATCCATAGCCACGTAATGTTATATCGTTTGCTACAGCCTTTAGCCCAACTGTTAATAAAGCAACAATGTCATAAACCACCCATCAACATTGTTGCTTTATTAATAGAACCCATAAAAGTGGTAAGTCATTGGGGATGCTTCATCAAATCATTTACACCAGGCCTCTAACCTCACCTTGGACGGAAGACCCTGAACATGTTCAGACCCCGGAATTTCGCGGATAGATCCGAAAACGAAGTATTTTTATAAAAACCACCCAAAAAAGATTGAACACTGATATATTGTTAGTGTTTAGCAGGATGTTACTCTTACTTTTTGATGCTGTTTAAGGATTACTACAAAGGAATTGCAATTAATTTGGGTTCAATTGCAATTAATTTGGGTCCGGTTTTTTGAATGTGCCTTGGGCCATGTAGATCATATATATATATATATTGATATATGTGATGTTGATTTTCACGTGCAGATATAGTTGGCATTTGCAGTGTGATACACACATATTGTATATGTAATTAAATAATTGTATATATATATATATATTTTTTGTTGGTCTTGGGCCTCAGTGTCAGTGTTGGACATCCAAAAACAACTTGTCTCATATAGACTATATACATATTTATTGGTATAACATATATTTATATAATACATGCATACAGAAATGTATGCGATTCTCTTGGCGGCCTTTCTGCGTCAGATTTGTTTGCCTTACTAAGGTAAAGTGCATGCAACCAAATTTGCAGTTGTTTATTTTTGGATACTTAGAGGATTGAAATGACCAACT
>Ga0126342_10007221_pt1 | contig 19815 bp, 19 predicted proteins | sample Cyp1metagenome_FD_92528 | JGI IMG/M metagenome (GOLD analysis project Ga0126342, IMG submission 92528) | Coral microbial communities from Lord Howe Island, Old Settlement Bay, Australia - Cyphastrea 1 metagenome | ecosystem: Host-associated > Invertebrates > Cnidaria > Coral ... | reverse complement strand
TGGCATATCTTCTGGCATATCTTCTGGCATTCTATCTGGCAAATCTTCTGGCATTCTATCTGGCATATCTTCTGGCATTCTATCTGACATATCTTCTGGCATTCTATCTGGCATTCTATCTGGTATATCTTCTGGCATATATTCTGGCATTCTATCTGGCAAATCTTCTGGCATTCTATCTGGCATATCTTCTGGCATATGTTCTGGCATATCTTCTGGCATATGTTCTGGCATATCTTCTGGCATGTCTTCTGGCATTCTATCTGGCATATCTTCTGACATTCTATCTGACATATCTTGTGACATTCTTTCTGGCATATCTTCTGACATTCTGTCTGGCATATCTTCTGACATTATTTCTGACATTCTTTCTGGCATACCTTCTGGCATTCTATCTGGCATATGTTCTGGCATATCTTCTGGCATTCTATCTGGCATTCTATCTGGCATTCTATCTGGCATATCTTCTGACATTCTATCTGACATCTTTTCTTCCCGTTGAGGTCCGGCAGTGCCCACTGCGATCTGGAAATCGCGGTTGAGGTCCGGCAGTGCCCACTGCGATCTGGAAGTCGCGGTTGAGGTCCGGCACTGCCCACTCGAATCTGCAACTTGCGGTTGAGGTCCGGCAGTGCCCACTGGGATCTGGAGCTCGCGGTGGAGGTCCGGCTGTGCCCACTGGGATCTGGACTGCGAGGAGGAGGCGGAGGAGGAGGAGGAGGCGGAGGCGGAGGAGGAGGAGGAGGAGGAGAACAGCTCTGATAAAATCTAACAACCCTCACCTGGCAGGTGGGGAAAAATCACAAACACCTTGGGCTTGTCTGAACATGATGGGAGAACCCCAAGATTTGATGAGTTTTCCCCAAATTTTCCCCATGAATAAAACAACCAGGACTACATCGGCGCGGATGGCACCTGAGTGTCGCTTCCAGACTTGCCCGGGTCTACTGAGTGCGGGAGACAAAAAACTGCTCTAACTTCAAAAAAAAAAAACGTCTGCACCATGTGGTAAATCCAATTTCCCTCTGGGAAACGGACTTAGCTATTGAAAATCACTTTTTTTCTGGTAAATCGACTGCAACTTGCCATGTTCAATAGCTGTGTCAAATTACCAGATGGTATAATTAACTTCCAATATGACCATAAATGATCATAAATTGGAATGATGTGGAATGTATATATATATCATCTCCAAATGGTATGTCTTTATGGCATTGGGTTGTCCAAATTAGCCAAAGAACTAACATATACCAGTATAGGATAACATCATGTGACAATAAAAGAAGTCCAGCATATTAACTGAAAGCACATTAAAGATAAGTAATCACCTCCACTGAAATACCTATAAACACCAACCCCCAAAAAATACTTACTTTTCATATCCTCTTTTGAAATGCCTCTTTGGTTATTTCCAGGTATTTCCCTTGATCAAACATTGTCCTCTCCGAGATCTCACAGTGTCGGCTCCTGATGCCACATGCCCCAGTTGTTGCAACAGGCGTTCCGCAGCACTGCTCGTATAGATGGCCTACGCAAGGAATGACCTCGAGCCTGAAACGATTTCAAGAACATGCTACCATATGCTCCATAGATGGAATGCTTGTGAATACTTAGCAACATTTCACGCCAACAAATCACCCATGACAACATAAGTGTATATAGCTAAATGTGTAAAAATATGTGTAAATGGAGTCCCACACATGGAGAAGATGCTTAAGACAACGCTGAACTTGAACAAATTCAAAACAACATAGAGTCCGGTTCGATACGGTTGAATTGTCTATTCTGCAGATGGTCATCCGACCTATGCTGCCATTAATAACGGTATCTAATGGGGATGTTGCCTAGTAACTGCCTCGTAGATGTGTTACAACCCCTCACGCAAAATCTATGAACAATGATGAACTGCGTAACTTGTGAAAGTCTACCAGTTCTTCGCATTTACCCTCCTGAAACCTCCAAAAAGGACCCCTTCATGGGCCCTTTATGGCTTCATCAAATGGTTCTCATCCCAGCTCGCCCGCCTCATGTTGGCACTCTGCCAGCATCCTGGATGCACAAGACGCCACCATGGATCTGACCTGGGGCGAACAATCCTGGAGCAAACTCCATGGGGAGAAGGATCTTCGTTAGATTTCAAATATTTCAACAACAATTTGCGGAGAATTCGGAAAATCAACGGTTTTAGGGTAACAATTATATTGCATCATTGCATTACATAAAGTTACAATGTTTAATACGTAAATCTATCAACTGGCCATTTTCCATATGTGAATTTAGGGGAGGGTATCCCCATTAATTAATCAATATGCGTATATATATATATATACATATATATATATATATGTATACATATATATATATATATGTATATACATATTAACCACTATAAAGCACTACTAGTCACTCTTAACCACTGGGTAGTTGATATCGTTTTTAGATGTTACGGGGATGGGTCAAAACCAATTATAAACAAATGTAATCCATATGACTGCGGGAATTTTCACATCCATGAACCAGCTATAACTTAGAGTACCGTTTGGGCACCAAGGTTTTGACTCACGAATCATGAACTACTCATCACTGCTAATCACTATTAACCACTGTCCAATTAATATACTTAGTACCTCATATATCCCAGCCCCAACTAACTGTACTAAGTTTACCATCAATACTTGATTACTTGGGATCACTGAAAATATACTTCGTAACTAAAGTCGTTTACTATACTAGCAAGCTGAGATGTGATCAGTAATTGATGACTGAAAATCGACTTAGCTTAGTGTGTCCCAACTTTCAACCATTGAATATTAAATTTACCAGTGGATTATTAAATTAGTAAACTACCATTAGTAATTAACTAACAAATACCCTCTGGTAAACGTTTACATAGCTATTGAAAATCAACATTTTTAATGTGAAAACTCACTATTTCTATGGCCATTTTCAATAGCTACGTCAGCCATTACCAGAGGGTAAATAATAAACCAAGCCCAACTTGGGTACCAGCCTCCTCCCAGCGCTCCGGAGTCGTTGCATCGCCATCGGCTTCATCGGCTTCGCGCAGGTATCGGTCGATGAGCCACCTGTGAAGATTGGACAGTCATCCCATTCTTGTTGAGAAAATTGTGTTTAAAATGGTTTACTATGGTTCAATATGCCTTAATATGGTTTAATATAGGTTAATATGGTTTAATATGGTTCTATATGCCTTAGTAGGGTTTAATATAGGTTAATATGGTTTAATATGGTTCTATATGCCTTAGTAGGGTTTAATATAGGTTAATATGGTTTAATATGGTTCTATATGACATAATATGGTTCAATAAAGGTTAATATGGTTTAATATGGTTCTATATGACATAATATGGTTCAATATAGGTTAATATGGTTTAGTATGGTTGAATATGAGTTAATATAGTTTAATATAGGTCAATATTGTTTAATATGGTTCAATATTTCTTAATATGGTTTCATATAGGTTAATATGGTTTAATCTGGTTCAATATGACACAATATGGTTTCATATAGGTTAATATGGTTTAATATGGTTCAATATGACTTAATATGGTTTCATATAGGTTAATATGGTTTAATATGGTTCAATAGGACTTAATATGGTTTCATGTAGGCTAATATGGTTTTATATGGTTCAATATGACTTAATATGGTTTCATATAGGTTAATATGATTTAACCATCAAAAGAAAAAGGCTTAGCAATCAAAGATCCTGGAAAGTTTAAGTTTAGCAATGTTTAAACTTGTTTAACCTGGTTTAACCATCCAACAACTCTGCTTTGACATGGTGAAACCATCCTGAAACTGGGATTCAGACATATTGGAAAGTATTGGAAATGGTCCGGGAGCTGGTTTCCTCAACCCCTACATGGGATATTGGATGGGTATTGGGATATACAGCGCTGGTCATCAACTGGTCGCCCTAGACCTACTTTCAGCATTCCATAGATGCTACCTGAAGCCATTGTAATGATCATCACCATCGGTATTATGCGCATTGTAAATAAATTAATGGGTACATAACAATTGTATCAAATAATAATGTGCATTACAAAAAATAATGTGTATAATATAATTACCCATCATAAATAAACGATACTTTATACGTCTTGCTTTAATGGGTACAGTACTGTGCCATGGTCAAAACTTGGGTGAGTTACAGAGGGATGACCATAATCCGTTCATCCCATATTAAGTTGGTAAAGAAAAACATTATATTCCTACGATATCACCATTATTAAATCTTGAAGCCCACATATAGTATGTGTATATATATATATATGTATATATATATATGTATATATATATATATGTATTATGTGTAATTATATATATATCTATGTATATGGAGGTTTCCAAAAATAGTGGTACCCCCAAATCATCCATTTTAATAGAATTTTCCAATATAAACCATCCATTTTTGGGGGACCATGGCACCTTCCTGGTATTCCGTGGCCTGCAAATGGTCACGTCACGTCCGCCCAGCTGCGCCGCAGATTGGCGCCAGGACGACGACGACGTCGTGTGCCCAGCATAGAAGTCCTCGGTGTCAAAGTTGTGGGTGCAGGACTGGGGTAAGGTGTATGGGTGTGACTGTGGGATTAACCACCATAAGTTGAGATACTATATATATATGTATATGTACTTATCCATATATATATATCTATAATACATACTTATGTGTATATATATATATATTGTACTTGTCCATATTACTATTATATATATATATATGCACATACTGTAACAACTATAACAACTATTGTGTGACACACACACACATATATATGTATATGTATAACATTATATAACTGCTAGTGGCTGGAACTGGACCTTGGCAGCCAAGAAGCTTCCCTTGAATGGTACGAGTACAGTAGTTAATGTTAAAGCATGATTAAAAGGACCGCATTTTTAGCCACCTTCCATTAATATAAAAACCAGCTTGAAACCTTGAACACCGTCAACAAAACCTATATGTGACACCCAAAGAAAGAGACTTCAAACTATTTTGATTGTCATGCGTTCACCTGGAAAAACATGAAGCAAGAAAAAACTTGAAATATGACCGGCACAACATGGGAATGCAAATAGTTGTAAATCCGCGCCATAGGGTGGTTCAGTCTGTGGATGGCTCCCATTCTGTGATCAAACGGCTGTCTAAGCATTACATTTATGCTGATAAGGAGTAGCAAAAGTTTGCGCCACATGCCGCATACATACCCACTGTTATGGGTATTTTGAAGGACTGATAGTTGCTTGAATAAGTATTGGTCAAAGCTTGAGTCCGCCCAGGAAAAACTACTGTTCTGCTTATAAACTTTGGTCCCTTTGGAGACCCTGAACTACAATAGCCATTCTTTGGGGATTGACAAATAGCTTGCCTCGTACCCAGCAAATCGGTGTGATAATGTATATATATATGTATATATATTGCAGTATGACATGTTGTTAACCCTACCTCATTTTACCAGCCGAACATAGAAAACAACACCTGAATTTCCCGATATTCCCAGCCAGGCGGATTTTTTAACGGCCAAGACTCCCGAAGAGCAAGGTCTATGGACGTCAAGTGCTGCTCCGGCACTTTCGGCAAGCCCTGGGTGTCCTTGTGCCTGGTGAACTCTTGGTGGACGGGAATGAAACCGCAGATTTTTGTGACCAGACAGCCATAGAATGGGAATGTCAATGTGTGTAATATTTGGCTTTAATTATGCCATTAGCCCTGGGATCCCCTGGGTTATGATATAAAAATTGTAAAACTACAGTAGATCCCATCCCTCGAATATTTGATACATGGTGGATAATGGGATGATATAATATTGTATGCAAATAATGTAAATCACTGCAGTACTCTGTGATCATCCAAGGCTAGCATTAAACATTAACTATATTATACTCTCATAAAAAGTTATAATCCTTGACCCTGACGTTCAAGTCTTGTCCCGGATCTGGCACTTCTCAAGTTCCTGAGCAGCGAACCCCAGAAACTCCAAATGCAGCAGCAAGAGATAGCAACTGAAGGCTTCCAAGCGCAACAACAAATCATTGGCTTCACCCGCCATGACCTTCGCGCGTGTAGCATGGGGCTGAGTGCTTGGTGGAGCACCAAGAGAAATGACACGTTCATGTCCTTTATCTATATAGTCAATGCAAATTCAATAGTGAAAGGTCAAGCATTTGGGATTCAAACCTCGACAGCTGAACCTCTCCAAGTCTTAACAGTCATCTTGCAGGACTCAACAAATTGTTAGCTAAGAAACGCGTCGCGCACCAACTGCACCGGACTTTTCACCGAAACTTCTGGCTCTGGAGGCAACAGTCACTGCAGCACTCGTCCACTTCCGGCAAGTTATTGAAGTGGTCTAACTTACCAAGTTATCGAGCGTAATTACTAAGTTGTCTGACCATCTGACCTACTAAGTTCTCTATAAATCTAAACTATTAATATAGATTAATATAGTATATCTAAGAGAATCAGCTTCGAAATTCGTCTCGATCGTCCGCAGTCCGCACCACCATCAATCCTCAGGATCAACATCCCCAGTCATTGGATGTTATTGGTAGGTCCTGGTAGTGACTGAATTAACCATTTCGATCATTGATCATTGTTATTGGATTATCCCAGTTAGTGACTGAATATCAATCATTGTTATTGGATTATCAGATCATTGCATACCCTCTGAAAATCAACCGAGGCACTGACAAATCCCAGAGGCCTCAATTTTTCACAATCATCGATGGGTGATTTTCCATTGCCACGTGTGATTACCGGATGGTAATTACAATGGCAAGAATTCGTTGTTGACGCACTTTAATGATATAGTCGTACGTAGAAATCCTTAACGGATGGCTGGAAGACGCGCGCAGTCGCTGTATGTTTATTGTATGTGTAGCCAACCACTGGGCTAAACGTGCCTTGAACCTGTGGGAGTTTTCCACCTTTGTGGAACTCCAAAAAGCAAGGCCAAGGTGAATTCTGCATATGTCAACTTCTTCGAAGCTGAAAAGATTCTGTGGGTGTGTCCAAACATGGCCAACACTGGATTTCCGGATAAACACGTCTGCAAATTCTGCAAATTCTGAAGCATGGTGTCAAAAAAAAAACATGGACACACCCAGATTTCAAGACCTTATCTATGCATCATCTGCGGGCGTTTTCGGTGCCCAGAACTCTGCAACAAGATGCCAATGGACCACCGCAAAACATCCTTAGGCCGATGGACCCGCAACGACTCTGGTGCATTGTCCATGCAGTCAACCCCTGAAATGATCACTGGGCAACCCCAAGCAGCGCCTGACCTGGTCAGGTTAATCTTGGCATAAACCCATGGAAAATGACCTTATGTTGGCCCCAAAACTACCCTCTGGTAATTTGTTACATAGGCTATTGAAAATGGCCCATTGAAATAGTGGATTTAGCCCTCAAAAATTGTGATTTTCCATAGTTATGTAAACGTTTACCACAGGGTAAGTGAATTCTTGGCTAAAAGTTGACCCACCACAATAGACATAAAAGTACACATCACCTTCACCCTTTATGTATATTAAAACATATTAAAACATATGACATGATACAAAGTATATACAACACACATATTACATATTTACATGTGCATGGACCATTCAGATCTCAGTTTTTCCAGGCATCTGAGCAAAGACTTTTCCAAAGGGCGGAGCGCCAGCGCGGACCTCCGTCTTCTCTGAGACCAATGCCGCGTCGCGTTCCTCGGTGCGGCGCCAATTTTTCATGTAGAGCCCCAGCTGCTCTTTCTGGACGTTGGCCTCGCGGTTCCCAGCACAGTTGGCCGAACAACGGTCGAGTCCAATGGGCTACATGATAAGTAGAGTATATTTCATGCATACATTGTAATACATTCCGACAAAATATGATCGATTGTGTGTTCAGAAAAAATATGATATAATATGATTGTGTGTTCATGGACCTCATGGATAGTGAAACACAACATGCAACTTTCACACACTTGCCTTTGTGGCTGCTTCTTCTTCAGACGGACGCAAGCACGGGATTCCGGTCTCTTTACATCTTGGGCAATTCCTTGGGCCGAGTGCATGGCTGATCCCCATCCCCTGGTCCAACCATTGGTTTTCCAGTGACCTTGTGGTGAGGTCATCTTGATATACCTAGAATTCCGACAACTTCTATTTGTATAGTTATTTAAGAGTATATAATATAGTAGAGGTAAATAGCTATATAACTTATATAACTATTATATATAATTAATTCGGGATTGTTTTTTGTTTGCTTAATCCCTTTTTATCCAGATGGCTTTTCACCAATGAGGCATCCACTGGAGCTGAAAAGCCCAGCAACTTCTCCAACTTGGGTTTCTCGTCACAGGGCACGTAGAACTTGCACCTGCAGTGACCGTTTTGGGGCGAGCCGGGGACAACCTTGGAATCCAAAAAAGGCTTGGTGGCGCTCCAGATGGCGAAAAGCATCAACTTTGATAAACTATATTATATTATATTATCTATATATTTATATATGTATTAGCAGTAGTATTGCAAACTGGAAGTATTGCATGATTACCCCATGCTGAGATCTTTTTTTACGAAGTTGGTCTGACTTCGGTGCCGGTTACCCGGTTCGATCTTTTGCTGCTTCGATCCTCATATGAATTCAGCTCCAGAGATGGGTCACAAACTATGACATTGCCATATTTTTGATGGGCATCCCATCTCTGTTTGATGGTAAACTATTCAAATCAGTTTAAACTATACATGATTATCCCACCTATATCAAACCATTCTTATCCCTAATTCCCATGGATTTTAGTCTTCAAATCCCATCGCGCCTTGGGTGATGATAGCTAAGGTCATGGGCATAGATCACCCGTCGGTCTTCACCACAATTCCAGCAGAATTGATGGCCACATTCCTGCGCGATTCATCAGAGATTTACCAAAAAATAGGGATTAGAAAGGATTAATAGAAATTAATAGTGAATTTAGTGCTGAATAGTGATTTATACAGTGATGAATAGCGGAAGATTGCAAAAAAAAGAAGTGGGATTTAACCATAGAAAGGGGGTCTAACATGGTGAGAAACTACTAGAAACATGGGGGTATGTAATTGATATAATAATTATAATACATGGTGAACTTCAGGTAAGCTATGATAGTTAAACTTAATGGTAAACTTAGCAAAAATACTGGGATGATCCATGGTTAAATTGATGCTTAACTTACCTGCAAGTCAAATTTTAACGTTGCATTTTTGCAATATGGTAAATAATCAATGGTTAAACATAGCTGCCACTTGTGGGAGTTAACCATCGGTAGTATGGGGGTCTAACATGGTTAAGTATCAGAAACATGGGGATATATATATATATACATATTAATTATAGTTGATAAGGCGTTAAACATGATTTACACCAACAAACATTGCGATTTTTTTCAATAGTTGTCAACAATCCTCCAAAAATGATTGAACCGGCCACCAGTGGTTATCATAGTGGCATTTAACATAATTCAACCTTGACAAGGGTTCGTTAGCCACAAAGTGAGGATATCTCTATCGGATATTTCACATCAACCCGGTAGGTACCCATTTTTTGGTCAATTCAATGGCGAGAAGTACGCTGGCAATTTGACAAGCATACATGATCATAAACAAAGAAAATCATCTACCATCTGGTTATTTAACATAGCCATGGTATAGATGGTCCATTTGTAGATGGTTTACCTATTAAAAATGGTGATTTTCCATGGCTATGTTAAATAACCAGAGGGTAAAAGCAACAAGTCCAAGAAGAAGGATAGAAATGGGTATCATCCAGGCCAAGCTGACCTTCCTCATAATGTTTGGGTTTGATCAGACTTACCAACCACAACTTTTGGGCGAATCTTAACCATCCGATAGGTCAGCTGGTTTGCAACTAGGCTAACTGGGATTTCTGGAGGATAGTATTTAAATGTATTTATTAGTATTTATTAGTATTCCATAGGATAGAGGTTTTGACATAATTTAATATAATTTACAATAATTTACATATACTTGGGGAAGGTGTCATTCTTGTGGTGCCCTCCGTAAGTATGTATGGGTAGATTTTGAGCTGGCCATTTTCTGGGTCAAATCCATGGCGGCCCCGGACCATGCGATTTTCTGCATCCAAAGGTCGCAGGTGATGTGATCACAGGACAAGGGGTCCGCTTTCTCACAGGGATATTGGCAGGCGGGGCAGCGCTTGAATCCCATGGGTTTCAACTGGATCTCAAAGGTGGCCAGGTCTTTGAAACCTTCCCAGGCCTGGAAGATCGACAGGATGGGGAAAACAATAAGAACCCTGAGACTGCTGGGAAAATCGAGGGGAAAATAAACAACAAAAAACAACACCGTTGGTGTTTTTTCTTCCTAAAGCATCTTGGAATGGTGGACTTGGTGTCATATCTTTATTTAGCTCCACGTGTCAAATTTGAGTGTGGTGAACACAATCATGAGCCATCCACCAGGAGTTGCAATAAAATGGCTGCTTGAAATCATGATCCTCAAATGGGACATAGGTTTGTGGCATTGGGTCTACTACGTTAGAAAGATTCAACCGTAAAATCCTGAAAACAAGGTAAAATCATGTAAAATCACGCTTTTTATGTGGCTATGAAATAATGGGACTGATCACAATCAATGGATTTAGGGGTACCTAATTTCAAGACATATTCGCTGCAAACCCTACGTTTGCCCGCGGCGAGTCCCGCATATCCTTTGACATGCTCAAATCCCTTCGTAGGGTTTAAGTTGTTCACTTTCACAAACAACAAACCCTAAAAGCCTAAAACCTAAAACCCTCAATTAAAACCCTGAATCCTGAAAGCTTAAAGTCAAAATCACTGCGTGTAGGCAGTGATGTCATTCATCCTCTGGTGATAAGTATATTATATCATAGTGTTTAAATGTGTGGTTTGAGTGTGGGCGAAGCCGGGTTTTGGAGGGAACATATTAAAACCCAATGAATCCTGATTAAGTCCACAATAAAAATCATATAAAATCACTAAACCACCATTGAACCACCTAGATCCTTTCAGAATCGTTCGGCCTTGGACAGTGCCACGGAAGTCGCGCAGCGGTGGTCAGCGTTCCACATGTTGTGACAACTGAGACACCTGCCACTGGTGGCTGATGCGGATTGAACACCAAAACGATCGACATATTTCGATATCATGGGAAAAACAAAAAATCATAAAAGTCTAGATTTTCCGGATGATTGAATTGGGGAATATGTATGAATATGTTAGAAACTCATGGAGCTTGGCAAAATCCTGACACTTGGTTGAAGGACAGATATGACAGGAACCCGGAACCCCCATGTTTGATGGGAAAAGCCTGGGTGCAATCCAGTGAAACATAAGGAAATCGCCCGAAAAGAAAAAACAAAACTGTCTCAGGATGAATTGGGAAATATATACTTCTCTGAGCAACGGCCAAAATCTTATCTAGTGAATGTTTGGAATTGGCATTGCCTAGCTCACCAAATATCGGACTTGTAAATAAACATCTAAGCAATGTAACGGGAGGGAACCTCTAGGGCCTACCACTGAATGATAGGCTATTATCCACCTTGGATGATAAGCGGTTAGTGGTGTATGATCCCTTGATAGTCCTCACCATAACCCATAGGATCCATGTATGGTATATATGCGAACATTGGGGGTATATCGATGGTAAATGTTACCATATATAGCATACATCGATCCTATGGGTAAAGATGTTCTACATGTTCCCACCTTGTAGTCGAACATGCGCGGCAGTAGACGGCTGTGTCCAGTGGTACGAGATTCGCGGTGCTTTTGCACTCGGGACATGGTGGAAGTTCCATGGTAGAGATCCACGGCGCGATGGGAAGACCACAGCCCAACTGCTGCGGGAATCCAACTGTACATGCTGGGACTTTTTCTCACCAAAACCAAGATATTTAGATGTATTGGATTTTTTGCACGGAAAACGGGTCTATAGCTTTTGGGGGGTTCACAAGGTTTTGGTCAATCATTTGTACATCAAGGGAGTGTCGGGCGATCAGACAATTAAAGCTATACATAGTTATTTATATATATATATATATACATACGCATATACAATCATATACATATGCATCTATCCCAACCTCTGATGGTTGAGCATCATGTTTCTCTCTAAAATTGCCATAGGAATCGATTGAAAAATTGGTCTCCCATTCCTGTTTCGCCAGCCTCACCTTGCTGCAGCTGGCGCGAATCAGGTGGCACCACATCAGAAAACCTGGTTTTTCGGTAGCACACTCCATGGATTCTTTTCTTTTCGTGCAGTTGTTTTTCTGGGATTTTGTTGGGATATTCAAAAATTATTTGGATCATTTTGGATCTGGGGATGTCCTAAAAAGTGAGAAACTCCAACATCCATCATCCATCCAAGTGGGTCTGTACTATAGATATGGCATTTTTGTGTTTCGAGATGGAAACCCCTGGATGGAATCATGGAAGCCAAGAACTGTCCCCAGAGAATCATGGAGGGCCCAGATATTCAATACAATCTAGTGATACCCTCTGGTAAACTAACAGTCAGCTATTGAAAATTGCCATTGAAATCGTGGATTTTCCCATTAAAAATGGTGATTTCCCATAGCTATGTTAAATTACCAGAGGGTATCTACTGTGTTTTGGAAGATGATCCCCTATCATCCGATGAATCCACATCCACCAAGCCACATCCTTTTTGGCAATGAGAAGACAGTAATATTTACAACAACATACAACGAACACTGCTAATAGATGGTATTCTAGTACAATACAATATAAAAATATATAAAATAATAATCTAGTTCATAGTATTATAATAACATGCATACCGTGCTGCATACCACATACATATCTATGATATTCTATAATATTCCACGATAGTAATAGTCCTACCCAGAGCACAAATAGACACAGCAACAGCACCGTGGCACCTGAATTTTCCTTTGACGCTTCGCCGAGTAAACACCTGGCTTCGCGATCTCAGTGCGGCAGGGGTAGAAGTCATGGGCTCCACCAGGCTTGATAATGATGGAGATAATGATGGTGACTAGTGGCCAATTGTGAGTTAATACTACAAGTAGGTCAATAACTCTTACTAGTTGTTGGGTACCCTTCATTGTCATCAGACATGGCTGCCTGGGAAATTCCTGCACTAAAAATGGAGGCTTATAGTCTTATAGCTGGGAAAATCATCGAACTAAATGGAGTGATTCCCCGGAAAGCTGTGCTTGATTACCGGAGGGTATGACTTGGCATAAGTCAGGGTATCAAGGCGTTGATTGGCATTCTGATATACATATACAGTACTTCAATATACTTCAATATCATTGAATCATAACTCCATTTAGAATCATTGACAAATCAAAAAAACATGAAAGATACTGTGGATGGAAGAAATGCTGCACCAGCTGATAGGTTGATTATCCCATTATTTATAGGGTTTCAACAAGTTTCAACCATCCTTTTGGTGGTGCAGGATTTCGCAACCATCCACTGTAGCTCCGTGTAGATGTTGCTTGGGATGCCAACGATTGGGACCAGACCTCCGCGATCACTGATGGAAACAGAGTCCCATAGATCTACAGTAGTGCTTGGATGTGGAAAAACATGGAAAAACCATTGGGTACACAGCATATCCACCCATATGTCAATGGTGGCGCCCTCTTTCTCGCCCTCTCCAACAGATCATAATTCATCCTTAGCATCTCAAATGGCTCGTGGTTGAGCTATCCGTTCCAAAACATGAAAATCAACTGGGATTATCGTCCCACTTTTTACCACTAATACAACTAATGAATGCACGTGAATTATGTGAAACAAAAACATACAAAAACACCAACCATGTGTAGAGATTGGTTGTATCCGTTCCCCTTCTACTCCAGCTTTGGTGGCCTTTTTTGATAGTGAAGTCCGCGTATGTTTGACGGTTCCCCAAGTTTGGGGCACTGAAATCCCAGGTTGAAGAGCATGGTCAAGCCATCCCTTGATGAAATCTCCCACCATCCGACTCTTTTTTTCACACTGAGAGTTGATCCTTCTGCTACCCATAGGATCCATGTATGGTATATATGCTATTATATGCTAACATTTACCATCAATATAGCTCAAATGTTATCATATATACCAGCACCATGGATCCTTCTTATGGCAATGGAATTGCCATGAATTTCCCCGAACGAAATGAAGGTTTAGAGATGTTTAGAGCTTGGGATGTCCAGCAAGCCATGTTCGACGACACCGAAGGGTACCCAACAACTATCAACACTTATTAACCCAGATTTTCACCTAGTATTAAGTCCATGGATTTTCACCATTTCTCACCATCATAAAATCTCCATCCTAACCTCCCCAAGCCACTCAGCCACTCAGCCACTCACCTTGCTCGCCAACAACTCAGCAACGTCAAGAGCTGCAGCAACTCTGCCGCCACCCGTGGAGACACCGTAGGCACGGCTTCTCCTGGTTTACGGATAGAAAGGGTGGCCAAGGTTAGATAAATAATGTGTTGTTTCTGTAGTGCACTTACCCTCTGGTAAACTAACATAGCTATGGGAAATCACAATTTTTAATGGGAAAATCCACTATAAATGGTCATTTTCAATAGCTATGTTAGTTTACCAGAGGGTAGTAGATTCCTCCGTGGCTGAACATGACCATCAGGAAGGAGGTTTGGATCGTTTCTGAAATGTTCTCTCATTGGATTGGTTTAAGAGACATTTTGCAGGAAACCACCATACTTGATGAGAGTAACCATACTTTCCTGTAGATGTTCCCTTAAACCAAATCATTGATGCATACATTGATTCATACGGATGGACTAATATATAGAAAGCATCGATGCATGATGAGCTTGCATTCCTAGGCTGCTTACTTGACGCCCAAAAAGTCTGGTTCCGACTGAGCTGTTGTTCAGGACAGAAAACTGAGAATTGGAACATACGAGCAGCCATCAAATGTCTAGGTGGTTCAAAAGAACATTGGGATCCAACTGCTGGATAAATGCAGGTTATGCTGACCAAATTTGGCAAGCTTCCAAAGACTACTCAGGCACTGGCAAGGTTTGACACACCTTTGCAATCCTTACACACTTCGATGCCAAAGAATCCAAAGAATGAACTGAATCTCGACAACTTTTCTTCACCGTAATAGCTACTGCAAGCCAAATCGCCGCTGCCATCGCCCGCTGACTGTCCTTCAGGCTGCTGGCCATCGGAGGCCTGCACGTTGGTTGTCTTTCAAAACAGAATCAAGCTGCAAAATTCAGAGCAACCAAGGTTTACAGGTTTACTCCGATGCAAAGAGCTGATAAATGGATGTGAGGCGACTTTACTGCTGCATCTGCATTGTGTGATGGCTGCAGGGATCTAATGGCTGAACTTTACTAGTCATAAGCTCAAACTGGTAAAACATCAAACCCCGGGTCCAACAAAAATGATGCCGACATATTTTGAGGTAGATGAACGTCCGATGTTCAAAGAAAAAACAACAATGTCATTTTGAAAACCAGCCAGTGGTATTGACCCACTTTTGATTCATAGCACTATGCTGCAACACCACCTGCTGAATTTCTCCGCCTCCAAGATGGAGAGTGCCGAGCCGAAGATCTTGTTTCCCAAACCTGCGGCCCAAAGGGCACCATCCCAGCTTCAGTAGGAAACGTATGAAAGAAATCTGAGACTACTCACCAACCTGTAATCCTGTGACATTCATTGCTGATGATTGGTTTATATCCCTGTTGTTGATTGTTTTTGCAGGTTTTATGCATATTATTCCCAGTTCTGGTGGCCCTTCCAAGTGGGTGCCCCCTGGGCCTATCTTGTCGCAGGTCCTTGGAAAGCAAGGACTGGACAGAGTCCTTTTTTTTTAGTGAGGCTACATGTTAGAAGGACTCGCAAAAAGCTGGTTTATATAATTAGATTATGATAGGTTATACCAGATTGTTGTAGGTGATAGTTCTTGAACCATCCCATTTGGGGTGGCAAACCGTTCCTGGCTAAAGTCTTCAGCAGAGAAAGGGAATATAGCAACACGTATCCAGCCTATTCACTATTCCAGGATCCTTGATTGAGGTGTTGTGTGCATGTGCAAACAAAATTCTGTATCGTTCGATTTTGATGTCTCTCTAAATCATCAATTCTTCAGAGGGACGGTTAAAAGGCTCCAGTGACAGATCATCATCTGCAACAATAAATGACGTCAGGCTGCAGGCCAGTCAAAATCGAGCCTTTTTACAGGGCCTCCCATTGGAAAATGGAGCCATACCCTACAGTAGGCCAATTGAAAATTAAATGGTCCGTCCCATGGTCCAAAAGATTTCATATTTTTCCCCTTTTTCTGACAAAAAACTGGGTACAGTATACGAACCTATTTTCATATATATATATATGTATAATTATGTATACACATTCAACCAGTATATGCTTGATGATGTAGATAGATATACATTCGACCATCATATGTTTGATGATATAGATAACTATATGTTTGATGATATATATATATATATGTATACAGTATATCATGTAATTGTGCCATTCTATCTTCATCCCACTCTTCGCGTCATGGTGTACCCCCTTTCCCCGGTGTCATCCAAGGCGCCATAGGTCCACCCCCCGGTGCCCCAGCGCCAGCAGAGGCCCTAGCACTTGGCTCAGCTCCGAGGTGGGAGAACTGAGCTGAAGAGATAGGGAGCTGTAGAGATCCAGCACCAGCTGCCCTTAGGGCTCCGAAAAACGGGGACTTTTGACACTCTGTGGAAATTTAAGATGATCTAAGATGATGTCATAGATAAATAATGTTTTGTGATGTTTTGTATATGTATATGTGTTTGTATATGTAGATGGATATGTTTTTGTATATGTGCATGTAATTAAATGTGTATGTATGTGTATATGTAAAGGAATAGGTATAGGTATATGTATATGTATATGATATGATTATGTATAAGTTAGTTGCGTGCCACCTCATAACTAAGAGGAAACAATACTAGGTCCACACTAATTATTAATTATCAACCACTGGTACAAAACATATGTCAACTATTTTTGGGACATGGTCATATGTGTATGTATTTATGTGCATATGTATGTGTATGTGTATATTATGTGTGTTTTTTGGTCCAGTTGAACCAGTTGAAATGCTGGTTGCATCAGCAACAACAACAACAACTGGGCATCTAAGATATTTGAGCAGCGACAAATAAGATTGGAGCAACTACAAATCAGGATCAAATAGGGAACATCATGTGTCCAATTCCCAGTTGATTTCAATATTGGCCCAACATATGATTGATAAACAATACTTCATGCAACCCCATCCAACTTTAGATACATCTACGATACATTGATACATCCTAGATACTATATATATATACACATACATCCTAGTCATTATACTATATTTATCTAAATCATACATCTACGAATCTATCCTAGAAAAATCCTGATATTGTAAGATGTTCTTTATTAAATATACACATTATCCATCATTATCCTACTCAAATATTACCCTGTGGTTATTTAACATAGCCATGGAACATGGCCCATTACCTCTTAAACATGGGCCATGGGCCGTTGCCAAGTCTCTGGTGGCTGTTTGCGCCTCCGAACTCCTGGCGAAGCAAACCGGAATCACGGCTTCGTTCAGCAAGAAATTCATGGTGAAGATGGTTCAGTGAAGTGCAAATATGATATTGTTTTAATGGTGATTAATGGTGATTAATGGTGAAAATATGAAAATTATATAGTGATATCATATTAATTTAATGGTGGTTAATTTTGTAAATATTACTCAATCATGTTAAAATTCAACCATCAATCATGGTGAAAATCACTATATCACTATGGTTTGTTCACTGTTAGTCAAACATAATAATAGTTCATAACTGTCATAACTAATACATATAATCGCAGTTGATGTAATAGTTGATAGATAAATATGTTAACTCATAATAGTTCATAGATCTAATAATAATAATAACTGCTGTCAAATGATTAATTATAGTTGATAGTAGTTGATAGTGATGATAGCAGTTGATCAGTCAGTTGGACAAATCCCAAGCATAATCATAGACTGAAGTCCAGTAATTGTTTGTAGTATCTAATTATGATATATAGTGACTGAGTGATATATATGATATATGTTTGTTAACAAACTCACAACAGTTACCCAGCCTCAACCTCAAGCTTTGCTTCAAGTTTTAAATAGAGCTGGTTACTAGGAATCCCAAGTCTTTGACATATTTGATTCTTAAACTCCCAGTTTCAACTGTTCCAACAAGTCTTAACTTTTTCTAAAGAATGCACATAGCTCTCCCAAGCTCTCCCAAGTATGGATAACTACTGTTTAAAAATATTCTCTCCATAGCGAACTGGAAAATGAATCTAATTTACATAGCTAACCTATCAACTGGTTGGTGCGAAATCCATAGCCATGGTAAACTACTGGAGGGTAAATTCCGATTAAATTCCTATGAAATTCCCGTTAACATTGTTAACCCCATTGTTCACCCCATTAAAGGTCCATTCAACCTCATTGAAGTCCATTGTTCATTCGCATTAACATCATTTCTAATCCCATTCAAGTCAATTAAATCCTACTAAATCCCTAATTCCCATTCACATTGCTAATCCCATTATCATCCGTTCTCCCCATTTCTAATCCATGCGAATCCCATTGGTCATAGCTGTTAATCCATCCATCAATCCCATGAAAATCCCATGAAAATCCCATTGGTCATAGATTTTATCCTGGTTGGTGGTTTCAATCCCTCTGAAAAATATGAACGTCAGTTGGGATGATGACATTCCCAACTGAATGGAAAATCATAAAATTCCATGGTTCCAAACCACCAACCAGTTATAGATCATTATAGATCATTATTATACTTAACCAGTATCATTATAGATCATTACTGTACTATATTGATAGTATAATTATATTATTACTATATTATTATCAATATGTAATAGACTATTAACCAGTATTATTACTATTTTTTCATAGATTTTATCCAATCACAATCCCAACGCGATTTATCTCTGGCCTCTCAACCCAGGCCACCAGCGCTTCCGCCAGCTGCAGCATGGCATGAACGCCGCTGCGGCGCGTGCGCAGCGCGCTGAGCAGTGCAACCAGCAGGGCGCGGGGAAGCGCCTGGCGAACGACGGCTGAAAAAATAAGGGACCGGTTAAAACATGGATTGATGATATCTAATGATGTTGATATCTGAGGCTGTAGAATGTGTTGAATCATCTTATGAACTACGAACGTAGTTCAAGTACGTTCTAAAAAAAAGTTCAATCATGTTCAATTTGTGTTTAGCAGATTTCGGACATGTTTTGATCATGAACATCACCCATAGAATCCATGTATGGTATATTTACCTACATTTGGGTCATTTATGTGGTAAATGTTGGTAAATATTCCATACATGGGGTCTTTACCTGTCGCAATACGTGGGATGTCACCACCTGCCTCGTCCTTTTGACCTCGGAGCCGGACAGGGAGCAACATCGGTGGCAACTTTGGTAGTAATCAGTGTATAGTAATGCATAGATATGTTGATGTTTGTCATGACATAATATAATATATATATAATATATATATATATATATATAATATATATATATATATATATATAATATATAATATATATATATATATATATATATAATGCTGTTTTTACCACAGCACTCATAGGCGTTGACATGCCTATTCCGTGAAGTATTGGCTGAAAAGAGCCGCGGAGCGAGATTCATGAGGCGTTGAACACCCCTCCTTGTCC
>Ga0126342_10007220_pt1 | contig 19817 bp, 17 predicted proteins | sample Cyp1metagenome_FD_92528 | JGI IMG/M metagenome (GOLD analysis project Ga0126342, IMG submission 92528) | Coral microbial communities from Lord Howe Island, Old Settlement Bay, Australia - Cyphastrea 1 metagenome | ecosystem: Host-associated > Invertebrates > Cnidaria > Coral ... | reverse complement strand
GAGCAGACAGAGGAGCCGGAGGAGGATGAAGGTGAGGAAGGCAAGGCAGAGAAGATGGCAAAGAAAGGCAAGAAGGCAGAGGAGCAGAGCAAGAAGGTAGCCTCGGATGAGGAGACAGAGGAGGCGAAGATGGATGAAGACGAGGAAGATAAGGCAGAGAAGATGATGGCAAAGAAAGGCAAGAAGGCAGAGGAGGAGAGCAAGAAGGCATACAAGAATGAGAGAAAGGATGGATGCAAAATGGAAGGAAAGAAGCGAAAGGCAGAGCCTGAGGAGATGGATTCAGAGAAGAGTAGCGCAGAAGAGACCAGGGAGGAGAAGGTGCCAGAAGTCAGTGCTCGAGGCAGAGCAACTGGACGCCGCAAGAGAACACCGAAGTCGAAAGAAGAAGGGGAGAGCCATGACAAAGATGACGGCAAGCCAAAGAGGACACGCAAAGGGAAACGTGCGAAGAACAATGAGGACAACGGAGAGAAGACACCAAAGAAGGCAAGGCTTTAAGAGCATTTTTTTTCACACCAAATGTTGCTATGATCCCAAGCTGGCATATTTTTGAGTCATCAGAAAAAGAAGGAACCAGCCAGCCACTACTTTCACTCTTTCACCTTCGATCTTAATTTATACTTTCTTACTAGGCCATCACGATATATGAACAACAATGATCCCTTGACCCCGTTCATTCCATCTGGAGGCCAAACCTGGTGTCAAAGGTCGCAAAGGTCTTCGTGATGTGTATTGGAAGCACATTAAGGATGCGAAGGCCCGTTTGGCAAAGGAGCACCCAGAGCTGACAAAGACCCAAGTTCTGGAGATGGCCCGCAAAGAGCACAGGTCCCAGTATTCAAGCAGAAAAGATCGTCTACATTCTGTGATGATGATTAAATACAGTAACATTCATTTTAAACTACCCTTGGCCCTCGGGTGGTTTTCTAAGGTGGAAGTCACACCCTGACCGTGTGAGTTCGATGAAGAACATGACCAAGAGTGAACTGAGCCGACGCCGCCTAGTCCGCAAGCCCCCTTCCCCTCTTGGAAAGCCGGAAGCTTCCAGTTCTGCCCCAGAGGTCAATGATGATGACCCTGATAATTCCGGGGGTATGTCTGACAAGCCCGATTCGGATTCCGATGCTGAGTGAATCTTTTGTTTGACCCGTCGGATTCCAAGTCCATTTTGATTCAAACGTCGAAAAAGAAGAAAATCAAATTCAACTTGAAATTTGGTATCTCGTGGTTCCACCCCAATTTGTCTCATGAGCTGATGGCTTAGATCTTCAACACTCATGGGGAATTGAGTGTTTTTTGCCGTTAGCTTGGAGTGACCGTAGCTTGGAGTGACCATGGCCGTGGTGGAAGTGAGAAAATAGTTGCATCCAACGCATGCCCACTTCGAAATTTATTTCACAACAGCTGGAACCTGATTATTCGAGAGGAGTCTTTACCATAGCCCCAAAATTTTGAAAATCCCAAATGCCAGGTGAAATCAGCCGGACAATCGTTTGCCAGTGGACATCGGAAGACAACATGGTGGTCCTCGAGGTTCCTGATGACAATGAAGCCTCCAAAGCCACCTCGGACAGCGACAAGTGCACGTGGTCGGAGCTTCTTCGGGAGATGGAAGATAGTGAGGTTCACGATCCCACCATCAATTCTCATGAGCTATTGGCACCCATGACAGATGGTGGTAAGGAACCAAGTAAGATTATTGCAACATGCAACACCAACAAAATTATGATATGATCTTGGATTGAAGAATGAGTTCTCAAGGGATGGGGATCAAATTGAGGTGACCAGCGCTACATCATCAAGCCGAAGCCTACGCCCATCTATTTCAATTTCAATGCTGTGACTACTGGCCACGAATACACCAACTGTGCCAGTGCCTTCAGTCGAGGACCATTCCATACCAGGTGCCATCCCTCAAAGATAATTCAATATTCGGGGTTGCCATTTGGAAGCCATAAATGGCAATAAACATCATGATGATTTTTGCCCCTAAGGCATGTGAGCCTATTCCATGGTTAGAGTCAGTAGCGACACATGGCCGGACCCACCATATTCCTAATATGTTATATATTCAGAATGATTCGGAGTACTATTTTTCCCCCCTACATGGGAAATAACCCGCAAAGAGTTTTATCAAATATATCCTAATTTGACTTATTATCACATTCCATCCTGTGTTAGATGCCTATTATATGTTTTCCATTCAGTCTCATTTAGAAATAAAAGGCACGGCCAAAACGCTCCGGTTGTGCCGTCTTTGGGCGCCCCATAGAAGGCTTCATTTTCATAGGTCGAACATGGGGACATTGTGGTGAGATCTAAGGGATTAATACTGTTTCATACTGATTCTAATGTAATGGTATGAAAAGGATTTTAAGTTGGGAAAAGACTCAACTAATGATGGGGGTGTAATTGGATAGTTTGTTGGGGATATGATATCATATGGATAAAAAATTGTGGATGTATGATATAAAGGGAAATAGTGGTAACATCTGGTGATATAAAATGAATATAGTGGGGATAGATTGGGGTTTATAGCCAGCCACAATATATTTGGGTTTGTCCAAGGGTAAAAAGGTACAACCATGTGTATAACCCATGATGGTAGCCTTCTTTTGCGGCCTCAGGGAAAAACACGCAATCAATCAAGAACCATCATCATAGGAGTTTGGGTTCCGTGGTTTTAGGCAAAATATATGACCATATATCTACGTGAATATGCATCCCAGCTACTTCTAACCCATTATAACCCATTATGTTGTCTTTCCACCCTGAAACCCTGAACATATGGAGGAGCTCGACGCGAGCCGCGTTCTTGACCGCGTTTGGAGGGTGTTCTATCAAAAAGAAAGCAATGTATCTTGGCTCTGCCCAACTTGTACCCAAACTTTTTGCTGGACAAAATCACCCAAACTGGCCTGTGACCCAACCACACTCTAAGATCCCCTGCTCAACTCAGGAGATTTCGCCGCGCATCTCGCTGGCACATTGGATATCTCGATGCTGTTACCTTTAGATCTGTTGTGATTCTCTCGACCCTTTTTAGATTGAACCATTGGGCCAATCCAAGGTAAGCCGCTATATTTTCTGCCTTCTGATGTTGAAATGCCATCCGGCGCTGTGCTACGTTTGGTTTGAAAAACCGGTGGTGGACGGGGCATGGCTGGCCTACATCAGTCATAAAGCACCATGCATGCTTCATCAAATGCCATTGGGCGAAAGCCAGTCAATGCCAAGATGTCCCCAATTTTGACTCGAACTTTCAGTTAGTCATAGACTGGTGGGTTGCTTGGCTGTGAGATCAAAGTTGGAATAAACCATTTTGTGGGAAGTTGATGGCCATAAATCCACCACAGATTAGTTGAGAGCATAGCTACAATCCTGAGCAAAATCACCGAAGGAAGCGGCCAAAAAAGGTTTGCGGCAACTTGCTGACTCCTGAATGTGTTGAAGCTACTCCTGAATGTGTTGAAATTGCCTTCTTTGGTAAACTGTTACATAACTATTGAAAAAAATTGCCCAGTCGAAATAGTTGATTTACCCATTAAACATGGTGATGTTCAATAGCTACCCTCTGGTAATTTAACATAACTATGGAAAATAATCATTTTTAATGGGTAAATCCACTATAAATGGCCATTTTCAATAGCTATGTTAGTTTACCAGAGGGTATCCCTAGGATATCTCTATGATAATTATCCAACATTATCCATCATGAAAATCATGACTACCCATTATTTCCAATTGTATTCCCACTAATATCCACCATCATAATTTTGCTAGCCGTATCCATCATTATCCATCACTGTCCCACCATAATGCTACCATGTTTGGTCATCACCCCATCAAATACCATGTTCTTTATCCATCATGATCGCATTATACCAGCATTCTCCCACCATTTTTGCTGGTTAAATCCCCATTTTTTTCTGAGTTTCAACTCCGCGGTCCAAGTGGCCACCAGCCCCGAACTCGGCACATCCAAGCGATGGAGGAAACCACGCCGGTGTCGTTTGTCCAGGAAAATGGGCCAGGCTCCCAGGGCCTCCGAAAAGTCGTTGTTTTTCTGGAGATTTCATTGGATTTACTTGGATTTAATGGTGATTTCACTGGATTTTAACACCAAAAATGGTGATTTCACTGGATTTTAACACCAAAAATTGTGATTTCACTGGATTTTAACACCAAAAATGGTGATTTCATGGGATTTGACCAACAAAAATGGAGATGTCTCTGGTTAAAACGGGAATCGTGCGAATTTCACCAACAATCATGCGTGTAAAAACCATGTGGGGTCATGAAAAGTGTGGATTTCATGGGATTTCACGTAGGAAAGGTCCATCTGTTGGGAAAATTTAAGGGGTTCTCCATCATCAATGAGATATTACTAAGTCAATCCACGGTTGAAACTATGTTTGATCCTACTGTATTGAATATGGGGGGGGATTCGGGGGGTGTCCTGTAATTTATATTTTTATTAATGTTCCTCATCCACCAATTCTAGGAGTCAATGATGGACACTGATTCACATGGTGAAACCACAGGTTGTATTTTACATCAAATACCAACCAACAAGAGATTCAGTTTCCAAGAAATGTCCTCGCTAAACAGTAACACTAATAATTCATCATCAATTTCGGAGTATCTAACCAGCCAAAATGGGGATGGAAGTGTTACAACTGTTACAATCTTGTCCAATACATGCTAAGGGTAACGGGAATATGAATACCCTCTGGTGAACTAACATAGCAATTGAAAATCACAATTTTTCATGGGAAAATCCACTATAAATGGCCATTTTCCATTGCTATGTTAGTTCACCAGAGGGTAATCAATCTTGACAGTGGAAAGCCACTGGAGATCATAGAGCCAGTGGAACCGACCAGAATCATTACTTCAACATCTGGAGTCTTTCAAGGCCTTGATTTAGCAACGAAGTTTGAGTATGTCCCCAATTCAATCCAACAAAGGGGTACCCCAACCACCCTGTGGTTTAAAAAAAACCAGGCCATCTCCAACTCCAACGATGCAAGCAGGCCGCTTCCCTCGCAAAGCGGCACAGCTGCTTCTCTTCCACACTTTCATCGTATACATCCCACCCTGGTCCGGCCAGGATTCCCACTCAGTTGGCGATCTTTGATTTCACCATCAACCTATCATCTCGGCTAACTTTAGATACACCCTAGAAACCAATGGCACCGATTGTGGAAATTTAGGGGATTAAGATAAAACATAATCACATAAATATTGGCTTTAAGAAATCAGCCCCCCCAAAAAAAAAAACTGCCCCAGGATTGTAGCTACTTAAATACCAATTATTGATTGGTTAAATTATGATTATTGTCATTTTGTTGAAATCCCGACAGAAATAGATCATATCTTCACTGAAAGTGTTATAGTTAACCCGTTCATGTCCATCATTTATTGACTAGACACCTATGAATATATCCATAAATATTCATATCCCGCTAATACTAAAGACCCCCATTCTATGGTGCGGAACCATGTGGTTTCATCCCCTACTAAACCAGGGTTTATGGGGGGTCTTTAACATTAGGGGAAGGGAAAAACCTGCATAATTAAGCTGATGAAAGCTGGGAGATGGTCTAAAATGTTCAAACTGATCAAAACTTGTAACTCTGTTCATTATCAATCATGCATATACCCATACAAATATGTTCAACTAAATGGTAGAATGGGTTTGTCTGAAACCAACTACCCCATTCCATCCTGGATGGTCAATCATCAATTTCCCCATGAAGGGATAAACAATATGTTTACCATGGATCATTAAGTAATGTCCCATTAATTGGGATGATGATTTGGATAATCACAGTAGTTACTACTATTTATATCTATTTATTACTTATAGAACGCATAGTTTAACTAGATTTGAAGCGTATGCTCTGGTCGCACTAGAAACCTCAAATCCATACGATTAAAAAAAAACAAATATGGTATACATTACAATCCCGTAATGCTCCAAACACCTTCTGAGACTGTATTTGGGATTGGCTTTTGGGACCCAAACACCTGCAATAAATGGTGTTTGGATAGGGTTACACCATATTAGTTGGCCAAATTTAGCCCCAAACAAGAAAGTTTATATTGTTATTATATATATATAAATTGCATTAAATTACACTGATTAAACCTTTATTGTTTGGCTTAGATCCAGCATGTCTACCCCCCACCAAAAATCACCGATTTCACCACCAAGCCCTCCAGTCCTGGTGGTTTCAGTAAGACCGCGCGGTCCACCAAGTCCCGCAGCACCGCTGGGCCGTTTTTTGTAGCGCCGGTCCCCGAGATCGTAGGCCTGGGCTTGGAGGGGTAGGATGGAGGGGTTCAACCATCAGAAAGATTCAAAAATGAGACAATCACTGAAGCTAATTAGAATCTAATCTGATCATATCTGGGTTGGTTTAAAGGAGAACTTTGGTGAAACCAGTGTTTTCTCACCTTGGTGTTTCTTGTAGTTATAGGTTTTTCCTTCAAAAAGTTCAAAGAAGTTCGGGGAACTTTTCAGATCTTCTTAAGTTCACAAGTTTCTGGGAATTGAGAAACTGTTTTTTTCCTCTTGAGGAGGAATAAACATGTGTGAAAAAAGGTGTTTGCCATTGTGAATGATTGATAAGGGATCTTCAGGGTATAATGCGGTTGCAACCGTAAAAACAGCTGGGTGGGGCCGTACATGGCCGTGGGTCATTTCACCTCGGTACCACGATATCAACATGCTGTGACTACTTGGTAACCACCCGGTCATAAGCCAGTTATGGGATCATCTTTGGTCTTAGGTGATGATCATGAAAGAATTCACCAGGCTTAATTATTCACTGCATCATTATATAATTGTGTATATATATATATCCATAACATTATATAACTCTTATATTAAATAATATATATATAAATACAAATGACCCAATGATATATAAATCCGCTTCATGTATTATAACAACCAGGCTTATGAACCAGTTACGATCCCTGGGATGATCCCCGGCATAGCACTGTCCCAGGCCTCAGCATGCCTTGGGCGCGCAGGTCTAGGCGCGCTGCACCCAGCAAAATCCAGGCGCATGAGGTGCGCAACATCCGCCTAGGCGCATAGGTTGTTGCTGGGAGTCCAGAAACATCTCATATGGATGTTTATTTCGAATATGTTTTTTTCCCTCACTTATGTGCATAAAGAACAAGCAAGTGGATTTGGCTATGCAAACTTTATTGAATTTCATCATGTTCGATCCAAACCTCAGCAATTGAGGAAGAGACGCAACAATTAACAAGGATGTTCGTGAATACACAATATGTGCATACACCGCTATCCTCAACATCTGTCAACGTGACTCATCCTGAAAAACGAGCTTACAAGCCTCATCAGAAATGAGAGATAGTTGGCGGGATGTTCACCAAGGTACTCGTATGAAATGACACCCTCCGAATCACCCAAACGAACCCCAAAAATACATGTGAGATATCCACTCAAACAAAGAAACAAGATTTTGGATGAAAAAACATCACCCTCCCCCCCAAAAAAAAACACCAGGCATACTGAACCATTCCCCAAAACCTCCCCAGACCTCCCCAGAACCGGCCTTGAGGTGCACTGGAGTTGCCGGGTCACCCATAAGACACCCAGCAGGCTATCAGCATCCTAGCAATGACAGGTGGAACTGCTGATGGAAACAAGGGAATTCATGAGAATGATGGGATGAAATATGTGAAGTTAAGATAGAGAATGATACACACAGGGATTTCACTTCACTAACAATAATATCAAAAGAATACAAATGGATACAGAAATCCCATTCCTCTAATATCAAACGCCCCGAAAATGATTCCAAATATGTGTCAATCCCTGTCTAAACCATCGTTTCTAGGGGGTGTTGAATGGGATTACATTCGGAAACTGATCTGTACTGAATTTTGTCTAGCGATTGAGCCATTCCAGATATGCCCAGGCCTCCTCAAAAGTGCCTTCAGCTGTCTTCAATCCTCGGGACAAATCATCCGCGACCATCCACCGAATGGGGGTTTGGAAGACCACATTTCTTTCAAACGTCGTGTTTCTAAGGGAGTGGGGGGGTATATGTCCAACATAGTCCTGGTTGTTTTGCCCTCTCCAACCTGGCAATGGAAAATCACTCCATGATGACCATGTAGGTGGGCGAGTGACTAATCTGCTAGCCACTCTGCATTGATCATCCAAGTACGAGTACAACCAATGCCCATCCTTTTCTGTTAAGCTATTTGCCAACCTTATTACCGTAGAATTCCCATGTTTGCCTTTGTTTTATGAAAGTCTACCTCCTTTACCTGCCAGGCCTGCCAGGTGAGGGTCTCTAGATTCAAAGGTGCAACTGCTTCCTCCGCCTCCTCCCTGACGAGCTCTGCATGCCGCTGGGCACGCCTGGACCCGAACACATGCCTGATAAAATGTCAGAATATATGTCAGATAGAATGCCAAATAAAATGTCAAAATGATATATATCAGGGTGGGGATCACTCGAAGTAAAGTAATTCTTTTTCACATCTACAATCTACACTATATCGATACATTTTTTCCAATGCAATCATCATGGATTCCTGGATGTAAATCATTCTAAGCCAACCGGCCAAGCTTCGCTCACAGCACCACTCTTGAATCCTCTGCAGGATCTCCAGTGATCGGCCTTTGGCTGCTGCTGTAGCCGCAACCTCCAGGGATGTCGCAGCGCCAAATGACACAGCGACGTATGGCTGCATTGGAATGTTCCAAGAACCAGCATTGAAGCTGTCAGCTGTGTCTTGAATTTCTCTGGTTGGTGGTTTTAACATGTTTTAACAATCTTGAAAAATATTTTTGTCAATGGGAAGGATGACATCCCTTTTCTATGAAATGGAACATAACAGCCATGTTTGAAACCACCAAGCAGTTCTGAATTGACCCATTTGTCGTCGATATGGGATGACCATGGATGACCGCCAGGAAGCATTGAGTTGTTGAAGTGACATAAGAGGCATCAAACTCCTCGGCAAGAAGGGTTTCAGAAACCACACAGCCAGGTTCCCGAAAAATAAAACACGTTGTACCTGAAGTCCTTGGACGGGGTTCTTTTCAACAGTATATGTGTATTATATAATATATAGATAGATAGATAGATAGATAGATAGATAAAGATATATATATATATATATATATGTGCGTGTATCCGTATGTATTATATATTATATTCATACATATTCATACTATATGGTATGCATGTCTCTATCTGCATGTCATTGCTCACAGTAGATATTATATATCTGACCTGTCATCAAACCACAATATCCACTTTCGACCTGTGTTGGTACAGTGTGTCCCTGGTGAAAATCGCCCTTTGAAGGTACGCGGTATACTTCATTTTCATACAAACCCAAGTCAGTCAGGGTTGTTCCGGACACTCCAGATACAAGGGGCAGAAATTGGTAGATAAAGAGGCAACATTAGTCAGTTTCCCCCTTCTTGTGGCTATCCTTAATCTATAAATATACAGTGGGTTGGAGCAACCCTGCAAATGGTATTGCTTAGTTACCCCATGATATTCTCACTAGATCCCATCAAATCCATGAAATCCATCCATTTTTGCTGCTTAGATTGCCTAATATTAACCATTGTTGGATCCCATTAACCAATTGATTACAGTAAACCACCAAGGAGGTGCAGTTTCCTGACGCGGGATGGCACATGAGCTGGTTAAAATGGAGCTGCCGGGACTCATCAGGTGCTGGTCCACTCTCACCGACACTTCCTTGCACTCGATGCCCAGCAAAGATAGGGAACTGCACACACGGAGAAGAACCTGAAGAGGAGCTCAAAAACTTCAAACGCTAGATATAGGTTGGTTAAAAAACTAAAGTGACCTAGTTCGTTCAGCTGGCATCTTTTTAGTAGATATATTCATAGTTTGATGTGGTTTGATTGGGTCATAAAACAACACACGTCACTGGGGGGGTCAAGGTGCAAATCCAATGGAGGCCTAAACTGGGGCCCGAAATGTTGGAGACGACCACCTGTAGCTTGTGAAAATGCCTGTTCCCTGTACAGCGATGGCTTGAACCTGTTTTCCAGTCATTCTATGTCATTCCTACCGTGACACACCTATTATAATCTATTATAATCCATTATAATCTATTGTAATCTATTGTAATCTATTATATAATCTATTATATACGCCTCGTATTCATCGAGTTCATCGAAAACTGATTCCGGGCATCTGGCGGCGCAGTCGTCTTTTCTCAGATTCTCGACTCTGGCCTTAAAACGCCATAATCACAACAAAATATGTATTGTTATGTGTCCAGAAAGTCCATTTGCCCATCTCCTGAATAACAATCCAAAAACTGATTAATGCTTCCAAAAGCAATAGTAAACCATCCCTGATCATAATTTTATCATAATTTTATCATCTTTGTCAGTGGTATAAACCCCTCCAAACATATTGGTGGTTTATGGTGGTTTATTGTTGCTTTACTAACATTGGATCACCACATCACCACCATGGGCACACCTCCGTTTCTCGCTCCGCGGAAGGCATGGCACGAAGGGCTTCACGGATGAGCTGAGGGTCCTGGGCTGGTCCCATCCTAGGAGATCTTGGTCTCAAGAACCAGCCACCATTCATGAGTAAATCCATGTAAATCCCATACGAAACCCGGATTTCGAACGGAGATTTGATATATGCAGGGATTGTAAGACATATTGCAGGATTTGGGTCCGGACTATTCCAAACATCTGCCATGGGTCATATCCTTTAATTCTCGACATGGGGCATACCATATTAATAGCGGCATAGCGCAAATAAGAAAGAATATGTCCAAATAATTCTAAATAAAGTACACTATATGTATATATTTATATGCTGTATATATGTCTTGCATTGTCCTGTCTTCTATTGGTAGGGGTGTTTTTTTGGAGATTTCACATTGCCATAATCAGTTTGCAGATGATTTCCTACAGAATCCTATGGTCCTATGGGAAGGGATCAGGCTTCATCCAAGGCTCACAGCAAAAGATCTGGGCTAAGCACCAGAGCTTGTCAACCTGGCGTCGAATCGTTTGGGGATGGGTCAATGACGGTCATGACATGGGTTGCCCTGAAAATCCCTGAACATGTTCTGGTTGAACGTAATACAACACCCATTTTTGCTAGCATCATGGGCGCAAAACTGGAAATAGAACATATGTGATGCTGGTAAAATTGGAACATACCATACGAGGAAAATTGAGGAAATTTGTCCAGCTCCCAGGGCGTTTGCATTTTCTGGAGGATTCGTCTATGCCAATGAAGGCACAAATCCCCCATGGACGGCCACTAATAAACTCCAGAAAGTATGTGTGTCATATGAGAACCCATGATAAACTGTAATGTCCAAATGTGTACAATACACATCTGCAAGGCTGCAAGGAGATATCAGCCAGGTGCTAACCAGTTAACTAACTTCGCCCAAGCGACGGGATCAGACATCTCCTGAGCCAAAGCTTTGGCGATGTCCGGCTTCGCTGCCGCGGCTGCCGCACATGCGGTGTCCATGGTGGCGACAACGGCTGGGACCATCTGGGGAGGGTGGGAAGAAAGATGCCCTGGGTGACATAGGGTGGGTGACATCAATATAACTCAGGAAAATATTGTTTCTATATTTTTCTATATAATGTGGTAAACTGGTAAACCCAAGAATAACCATCCCAAAACTCACCATCAATGTATGCTGTAAATCATACCCTAACAATTGTTGGGGGTGTGTTTGTATTTCATCCAGGCTGATACTCATGATATGGTGTACTACTATTCTTGGGGACACCCTGATTTGGGTCATGAACACTGATCTGTTTAAACATACGTTTGCGAATCCACTTCACCTATCTTGGAGGTTGATGTCTATTCAAATGCGTGCATACCTATACTAGTATACAAGAACTAGATATGTAAAATCACTGTGCTCACTGTCACTTTTTCGGGTCAGGTGTAGACCATGTTGTTTCATCCCCCACGCGCGTTTCATCCCGATCTCGCGCCTGAGCCGCGCGCATCAGCTCCAGGAAGGCCAAAGCTCTTGTCCAATGCCCTATCCGCCTGAGGTCACCGCCGGCTTCCATTGCCACATCGTTGCTTCGTATATATATATATACATATTATATATATATACAGATATGTATTATATATATATATACATGCATTATATATATATATATTAGGTGTGTGTGTGTGTACATACATCTGTGTAGATATGATATACAGGTGAAGACAATAATTATATGTAAAGGATGACAAAGGTGTATGTCTATTATATGTGTATGTATGTCATTATATGTGTATGTATGAACCCCACGAGAAAAAAAAAAAGTAAAATCCCAATAAAATAGTGAGAACTGGCTTTTCTATCTTTTGGGGATTACTGGAACTATACACACATATAATGTGTGCAAAAATGTGCAAATGTATCCGCCAAACTGAGAAAATATAAGGCTTGTCAACGTCTCAACAGCAATGAGCATGGTTTCAGGATGCCTGCTGCCCACTTCTGCTGAAGAACACAACCAAGAGACTCACAAAGACGAATGGAAGCGCTGTAAGTCACAAAGTCTGCTTTCAAGGAGTGTGCAGGAAACTGTCCTAAGATGGTTGGCGGTGATATGTATGAATGGATGGGTCTCAATATGTGGGGAAAACAACCATAATAACCATTTATGAGGATATAATAGGATACAATGGGGATAGATAGATATATATATATATATAATACATTGGATGTCCAAAGTTTGCCAAACAGATTTCTCAGATGATGCATGATAGACGTCCTGCCGCACTACAGTATGAAACTTGGAATGCGTCCAAAATTGAAGTCCCTGAAATCGACTGAAACAGATCAAAGTCCTTATAACGCCCGGCGTCAAAGCCATTCCATCAGGGCCTAACACAAGTTTCTACTTTTCTACATGAGTCTATATACCCTAAACTCTAAACAAGCTGGGCGGAACATAGTTGGGAAATCCGAAGTTTCTAGATGATCTACATTGATTTGCAGTATCTGAATCAGTGGCATTTCCCACTGCGTTGGATTACCTCTTGGGCTTGGGCAGATTTCGGAAAGCAATGGGGGTAAACACCATCTCCAAGTGTCTGAGAAGATCAAGGCCCTCTTGCCACGCAAGTCCTGACACGGCATGGTGGTACCCTCCCACAGTGCCGTGGTTGGAGACTGGGTGCCTTGTGGACATGAAGAATGGCAAAGGGAAATCGCCAGTTGGTAGATGATTACCTGCTGAAAATGGTGATTGTCCATTTCCAGGTTAGAGTTCTGGAGGTTCTTTCAGCATGAGGGAAGACTACCAAGATCGTCAGCCAAATGTGGAGGAATCCTACCTTTGCAAAAACCGGGCCCACGAAAAGCCAGCATGATGAAACTGCCACCGGAATCTTGCAATCCCACTATATGACCTGATCAGAAGCACGACATGCTGCAGTCGAGAAACCGTAATCTTAATCCAGGATTAATAACCTCCCAGTTTAACAATTACTTTTAGCGTAAATTATAGTTTACTAGTATTTGGGTGGTATATAACTACCCAATCAATAGGCGAGGTTTGTTTGTCCGGCATTGACATTACATGTAACAATTACGATAGATGATATGAACTATGAACATACAAGTATGTACTAAAGTATCTAATTTATAATCATATACAGCACACATATCTAAACAATTTTAATCATATACTGTACATATATGATATATAATTGATCCACCTCCTTCAACGGGCCTTTCTCGCATGCACTGATGGCTGAGTTCAGCTCGATGTTGGAGACAGGGAGTCGGTGGCCCTGTTCCTGGCGACATCTGTATCAATAGATAGACCCTCTGATTATCAAGCCTGACAATTGAAAGTCCAACATGTATATATATATATATATATATGATGCATGATAAATGCTAGTATATGATATATGAGATATGTATATGATACTGCATATGATTGTATATGATATATGATATATGGAGGTTGATAGCTGGGAATATCATCGAACTAAATGACGGAGTTTCCAGCTTGCCATCTTTGGATTACCAGGGCCTACTTATGTCTGTTTCGACCCAGAATAGCCAAACAGCCAGGAGAGGGTACTCCTCCCTTTCTGGCTCAAATCATGCTTTAGGGTCGATCTTGCTTGGCCTCACGCCCGCGTCCAAGGATAAAAGAATATAGGCTTGGCGGGCAGAACGTCTTTCCGCACCAAAATCATACCAACGACTGTTGGAAACTAGGAAAAATGTCGAGGCCGCTTTGGTACATCATCCGTGACCTACAGTATGGTGAATAAACCGTTCTCAAACCCAGTTACAGTATATATGAACAAAAAAACACATCCTACATCCCACTTATCATAACATATCATAACCCTCATGGAATATAAATCACTGTTTTTGTTGATTCCTCCTCCATTTATAAGCCCAATATCGATTATCCCAACATTAATCCACCTTCAATATGGCGATTGATTAATCACTCATTTATACACCAGTTATGCACCGCAAAAAAAATGCAGAAACACAAATTCCGAACCTAAAAAAGGCTGTAAAGTATACCTTTATGCATTTTTCTCTCAAAGTTCCATACTTGGCACCCAATTTGTATTCCCGGTATATTTGGTTTGTACCCAAATCTTTATTGCTTAAGGCCCCTTTACAAACCAATTAACTTAAGGATTACCCCCGATTACCCGATTACTAAGGTTGTTACTATCATCATCCGATGAGCCCTCTGGATCCCTCTGGTAATTTAACAAAGCCATGAAATATGGCCATGGAATACGTAGAAATCATATCGGATAAATCTTTAACAACAGCTAATAGCTGTTCCATGATTTTCTCCATGATTTTATATGATTTTCAACAACAAATGGCCGAACTTTCCCATGGCGTTCCAGTACCAAAGAGGTTTCCAACCCTGGTTGATCCCTCACCACGCCATTTCCTCCAGCAGATGCACGGCCAATTGCCAGCAGCCGCCCGCTTCGCAGGCGTTGATGGCGGTGCCGAAGCTCACGGTGGAGGGCTGTAAGGAACGCCCTGCAACGGGGCGTTGAGGCATAGCTGAAGCGCAAACGATATGCGTCATGGTAACCACTAAAAAAGGTGATGTACCACTAAACTGTTAGGTTGGGATTTTACTTGAGATGTTTGGCTGCTTTACCAATGATATCAGAATACAATATATCATGTAAATTTAGGAGTCCATATATGTATTGCCGGTCTCTGCTTTGCATCAAACGCGCTGGCATATGATTGCGCTCATCCTAAAACGCTGGCAATACTTCCAGCCACTCACAATCTAAATCCTTATCATCAATCCCAGTCATTTCTTCAACTATATAATGCCCAGCAAATAGAACTTCAAAACCTTTTTCACACTCATTAATCCCTAGATGTTCCATGGATTTTCCATATGTTCCATATTTTGTCCATGGTTTTCACCATGTTTTTCCATGATTTCCCCCTCCCGAAATCAACATCTGACATCGACAGCCTGAGAATTGGTCCATCAGCTGCAAGGCGGACTGCCACACGCTGCCCAGCACACAGCCGTGCATCAGGCTGCTGCAGCTCACGACATCCGCCTGCCGCGAGCGTTGCAGCTCCTGGAGCGACCGATTTTGTGACCGATTGGTAGTGACCGGTGACCTGCATGGCTAATACCGCTGGGGGTTGGAAAAATATGAGCATACTTAACTGGTTGGTGGTTTTAACCATCTTAGAAAAATATGAAAGTCAATGGGAAGGATTATCCCATATATTATGGAACATAAAAGATGTTCCAAACCATCAAGGAGTTAAGTTACTGAAGCATCGAAAAGGGGGATTTAAGCAAACAAACATGGTGGGTTAATAGGATATGATATCCACTATGAATCTATATCATAAGTTTGCCATTCTGCCAATTCTATGGTGGAATGATGGAAGGGGTGATGGCTTAAACAGATGCCCCGGTCAAATGTGGTCCCAAGAAGGTGATACATCTTAGAGCCAATTTGAACCATACCGGTGAAGTTTGACGGTTCAAAGAAAGAACAATGACTAGAATGACCAAACAACCGCAAGAGGGACCCATAGGTAAAGTCTGGCTTTAAAAATGCACCCAAAGCTGGACAGTTTTTCAAACATTGCAACTTTATTTTTGACCCATCCCGGGCCCATCCCACGAGTCGGTTACGGCCCTTGCCGGGCCGGGCACGCCTCCAGAACTTCTGCGGCCTTCAGCCAGGCGCCAGCCACGGCGTAGGAGCTGATGATGGTGTTGTAGATCACCAAATTCGCTTCCAGCTCCTTCGGGAGAAACCAAGCACTGATTCAAGAGAAATTTCGTGAAAAATCTATGACAACTAAAATTTGATCTTAGGAAAACTATACTAGTTACATCTAGTTGCTATATAAACTATGTATTTATACCTCTTGTCTGATGATAGTTATTGGCATCTTTTCAAAGCTTGTTTCATGCCAACTAGTGTGTTCACCATGCCCCACATTGTCACGTCCAGCCAGTTCCAACTGAAAAATCCTCAAGTGAACGCCCAAACATATCCAAAAATGAGGTTTGGGGTCAAACATTGGGCATTCCCGAACCCATTTTTTTGATGCTAGCTCTTAGTTCATCAAATGACCAAAGGGATCTGAGTTCTGGCTAGGGAAGGCCTTTCGACACATGTCGCTGAAGAGGTGCAGAGCCATGGCCCATTGCCCCGATTGCTCGCAGACTGACAAGGCAGCGCCATAAATGATCACATTCAGTTGCACCTTGTAGGCCTGAGATGTTCCTGTGACATGTCATGTGATGACATGTGCATGGCTAGGTCCCCTCACCCCAAAAAAAACATGAATCTAAGGTAATTTGGTCGAATTGAGGAATTGGTGTGTCAAAATTGTCCCAAAACATCATCGGCACCTGGAAAAAGACTTCCTGGATATCCCTGGTGCCTTGTTCGTCAAGTTTGACCAGGCGGAAGAACCATGACTTTGCAGCTGAGATGCATCAGCCTCATCCAGCAAAAGCACTGCGGTTGGCCAGGAGGATCCTCCTTGGCTGTGGGAAAACACATCTCTTCCGGAAAGAGTGGCTTGGCCCTGCGGCTAGGCCTGACCTGATCAACATGAGAGTGTGGCATGTGGGCTCCAGAACTGTTCTGTTGGTTTGCTCATTCTTCTAACCGGACCTCTAACCTTCATGATCCACAGCCACCTTCAGCCCCTGCATGACCATGTTTTTTTACTGGCGGGCATCCCTTGTACCAAGCACCAATCCCAACATCGCGACATTTGACGGTTAAATCCCAACATCTGCGATGGATAACCAGTTAACCCCCAGTTAACCTGGGTCCAAACCCATGAGTTGTTATGGTGAAAGCACCAACTGTTGTGATTAAAAAAACGTCCACCTATCTTTTGAATTATTTTGATAGGTAAATCACCCATAAATTTGTAATTTTTAGTCTGCTTCAATTGGCTGGTTGAACACAATGACTACATCTCTAGCAGTAATGTTGATGGTTAAATCATGTTAAATCCAATAAATTGGCTGGTGGAATCCCATTCTACTCCTAGATCACCGTGATATTCCCATCCTATAAAGTTCCTTAAAATTCCATAGCACCCCTATCTCAATTGGTTCAACTCCCACAAATCCAAGTTTCATCGACAAAACCCCGTTTTCATAGTGGGAAATAATGATGTAAACGGGTTGTTTTGCGTGCTTCTATTGGCTGGTTTAGTGCCATCCAATCTATCTTCATTGGTAACAAAGTCAAAGACCTACCAATTACTTTCACAGGGTGAAATTCGAACTTTTGCTTACCTGTTCCAATGTCATTGTGCGCGATTTCGGCTAACATTTTGAACTTTCACCACTCCCCAAGTGATAGTGCACCATTCGGGCTCAAAAAAATGAACTCTCACCACTTTATACCTCTTCTATCCTATTCCAATTTGATCCTGCACGATTTGGTGAACTTTTCACCAGTTTGCCTCTCTCAATTCTTCAACGCATGACTTTGTCTCGAATTTGAATTTTCAACATTTCACCTCTTCCAATGTGATGGCGCACGATTCTACCGCAAAATTGGAACTTTCTTCACTTCACCTCTTGCAATCTGTTCGTATGGACGAAATTGATTATGGATGGGTTCAACTCCCATAATCCCCATATTCATCGCTTAACCCCCAAAAAAATCTAAAATCCTTAAAATGTAGTTTAAAATAGTTTAAACATGTTAACGCATGTTCGCTGCAACCTGGGCGTTTGCCCGGAGTTGATGTCCCGCCTTCCTGATTTTGATCCCTCATGAAGATAAAGTTGATGTTATTTCCCCAGTCAACATATTGTTCTGTTATGTCACAATCATGAGTCTGGGCGAATGTTAAGGTTGCGGACAACATGTTAAAACATGTTAAAACGATACACCATCCCCATCCATCACCATTTTTCAGGGTGAAAAATCCCACATCGCCGGGCTTCCGCAGCCCAGGATGGCCGCCGACAGCGTGTAGCCATCCACCTCCGCTGCGCTCAGAGACGTCACGGCGCGGTGCCATTGGAGGCCCTGGCTGAAGGCGTGCACCACCGCGGTGGTCACCAAGGCCTCCTGCGGGAGATGCACTGGAATCACCATGAAACAATAGAAATGGCTAGGTTTCACCCTGAAAAATGATGAAACACATGAAATTTAGATGAGATTTATACTGGCTAACTGGCTAAATTATGCTAAATTGGTTTAGTTCACTCATATTGCAAGACTTGGTTGATGGTAGATGCTGGATATATGCGGCTTTTCCAACCAACAATAACCAATACAAACATAAGTGGGCGGGCACCACATTGCGGGGGTAGGTGGGGATATTTGGGGATCAATGATCAGCTGGGAAGATTGGGAATGGCATGTTTACAGTACCTAGTTCTCCAAAGTTAAACAACTTCAGAATGTATATAACATTTATAACATATTTAAAACTATATACACTGTTAGGGCCGCTCGACCGTGTGAAGGTTAGGATGTTACAGGGTCAAATGATGTCAGATCATGATAATTTGACCTTCCAAAAGCTGTGGTTTCCAAAAGCACTGTTTTCCGACTGCTTCACTATGGTTCACATAGAGGTCTCATTGAAGATTCAACCCCAAAAACAGACTGTTTAATTGGATGGTATCAAACAATACGACATTGTGTTTTTCCCTTGAAGGACTTGAAGGCCCCCGCCCCATATTAATCTGGTTGGTGGTCGACCTACCCCTCTGAAAAATATGAAAGTCAATGAGAAGGATTATCCCATATATTATGGAAAATAAAAGCCATGTTCCAACCACCAACCAGACCAACCAGTAATCTTTCGGAACCCCTTAGATTTGATGGACAAGGACTGACTATGCTTTCCTCTGGAAAAATCCTTCGATGTTTGTTTAGCGTTCAACATGTCAACCCCAAACCTTCTTCAGTTTCTATCCATTTCCCATTATTCAGCACAAGATGACATAAGATGTCTTCTTTTTCAATGTTTTTCATGGATAATTAATCCATATCATCCATGTTTCTATCAATTTTCCCAGGACGCCGTCATCCATGACCGGACCCCGGACGCCTCCCGAAGGAAGGCCCTCAGCATGCTGAGGGAGCGGCGCCAGGAACATGTCAAGGTCGAAGCGATGGAACTGAGAGACACCTGGGTGATGCTGGTAGGGCGTCGTGTTGCATATGCATATTAATTTACAATATATGTAATAATATATATATAATATGTAATATATATATATATAT
>Ga0126342_10007219_pt1 | contig 19818 bp, 16 predicted proteins | sample Cyp1metagenome_FD_92528 | JGI IMG/M metagenome (GOLD analysis project Ga0126342, IMG submission 92528) | Coral microbial communities from Lord Howe Island, Old Settlement Bay, Australia - Cyphastrea 1 metagenome | ecosystem: Host-associated > Invertebrates > Cnidaria > Coral ... | reverse complement strand
TGATGATGATGATGATTCTGCATGTACTAATAATGATATTCCAGATTCCAGATCCCAGATGACGACTGTATTTTGAAAGTGGACTATGTTGATGGTGATCCTCCCATCCCAAACGACATTGGCCGAAGAATAAACCTGGGTGATTGGCATTGTACCATCGGAATCAATGGCTTTGGAAAACAAGTGACCAGATTTCCATGTGGTTTCTGTTCACATGTTACACTTATGGAGATGCTCTTTTATTCTTCATCGGTATGACTCACTGGATTTCAGGTTTCAGGAGAACACTAGATTGCCAAAATGCATTTTTCCATTCGTTATAAATTATGTAAATAAAATCATAAAATATGATTATTAGTTTGGCCAAATCTCATTTTCCGTAGGCCAACAGCAGTGTTTATACTTGTTTTCTTTAGGTTTTTTTTCGGTCACCTCATATTTTCGATGGTCAGAGGTACACCTAAATAGCTATCCCATGACGGATCCATGGTGCTGGTATACATGCTAACATTGGGGGTATATTGATGGGATCCATGGCACACCATAAATAGCAGCACCATGGATCTTATGGCTATTGAACATGGCCCGGTCGAAATAGTGGATTTACCCAGCTATAAAATGGTGGTGATTTTCCATAGTTTTTGTATGTTTACCGGAGGGTACCCCCCATCTTAGGAAATCTCCATATGATATGTCTCTAGTTGATGACATGTCTATACTTAATGGGCTTTATATGGTGATGTTTTCGATGGGTTTGGTTACAAACCCACACCATTGTAATTTCAGGAAACCTCCGCATTTTTTATGGGATTATCAAATATATGATATATTATGAGATTACTGTAATTCTACTAAATCTACTAAATATATATGGGGTTGATGATACTAACCATAGTTACGGTACAGGAGTAATATCCAAATTCATAGGGGCTTATACCATGTTATAAGCATAAAATCCACATGTGTTGATCTGTTTCGCTGCAACAGACTTCCACACCTTTTCAGCGCTACCTCTCCAGGCGCTGCAGCCCACCGGTTTTGACTTCACCGGAGCTACAGCCATTTCTTTGGGTCATGAGGTGGTCGTGGGATTCAGGAGGGTCATCCCATGTTACCCTCTGGTTATGTCAAAATAGCTATTGAAAATGGTGATTTATAGTGGATTTTCCTTTTAAAAATGGTGGATCTTTCCATAGCTATGTTAAATTACCAGAGGGTATCCCATGAAAACCATCGTGTTCTGTGGCTAGTCAAAACCCTGGTAACTAGTGAAACCCAAAATAGGTAAATTGAGGTTCATCTCACTAAAATTGATACGAAAATAGCTTTTCACCCCCAATCCATGTTAAAATAAGAATGTTTTGTGTTTGGTTATTTAGCTCGACCTGGTTCACAATTTGGGTTTGTTTAAGGTACTTCGGCTGATTTTTTCCAATGGCAGATCCACTAGAAATGGGGAATCGAGTAAGGGAATATGTATATTACTTTATATTATTTATTTACCCTCTGGTTATTTAACATAGCCATGGGAAATGGCCCATTTCTAGATGGTTTACCTATTAAAAATGGTGATTTTCCATGGCTATGTTAAATAACCAGATGGTAGTCCTCTAAGTAATTTATCCCATCTATAAATGGGTAAGCTATGGTTATCTGCCACTTATTGAAACTATATTTTTTGGTGATCCTCCATGTGCGTTCGCACATTTTCATGGGATAACCCATGAAAGACTTACGATCACCAGGGTTACAAATATGTTACGGATCAGTTTTTACGGGATGGACCGGGATGAAATGCCAGTTTTTTTTGGGCTGCGGTGAGCCGTACCTACATGTTTTACTATACTATACCCTACCCAATCTGAGTGAATTATTTAGTTATATATATATAAGATATATATATATATATTATATATATATGCAGGTTTCCTGAAATGGGGGGTACCCCTGAATCATCCATGAACAAACATATTCTATCCATACGGGCTTGACCCATAGTTTTGTCCCTTTCTACATGGTAGACTTTCAAGCCCGTTTCCACAATGAACCTTGTTTTCCAGCTTAATTCCATGGTTCCCCCAGATAAATCCGAAGGGATCACACAAAGTTGGTGCTCGGTATAATTGGTTTACAGACCCATCCAACTGGTTCGGCAACTCTACCCCTACAGTAGAGCCTGTAGCAAAAAAAACCCTCTGGTAATGACTAACAGTTTGCTATGGACACTCACCATTGCAATGTATGGGAAATCATGGAACTAAAATCTGCCAATGGCAAAGTGTAATTTCTCTGCCAAAAGGGTTTAGATAATCATTTTCCCCATGTTCTCATGTTCTCCCGTTTTTTTTCTCATGATACCAGGTTACCACCATGTTTGTTGCTTAAACACACTGATGTTTCTTAAGGAACTCCCCATTTTCCAGGTGATCGCCACAAGCGCAGAGACCATCCGCATTCGAGCGTCCATGTATGCGGAGGTGCACAAAAAAACCAGGGGGGCAATGGGCTCAACTTTGGACATGTTGGATGTTTTTTGAACTGTTGGATGGTAATAAAAAGGATGATATTGGATGATGGATAGATTCGAATCATTTTCGATGTTTTGAGATGATGAAAGAAGTTTTGCAAGCTGAATGTTTTGGATGTTTGGTAAGCTTACTACAGCGTTGGATACCAGTGCAAGTAGTTTTGGTCAACAAGAAAGCTGCATTTTGCCATCCCAAGGAATCGGAGTCACATGGGATCTCGCCTACAGTGAGATGGGGTAACATGAAGCGAAAAACATAGCTATAGGGACACCAGCTTGCATGATCCGTAGAACCAGATGATGGGAATATTTTAACCGGAAACCCCTATATTTGATGGCAAAAACCATGGTTTCCTGTAGATTTTCCCTTGAATCAATCCATTGAATGATAGTTTATTCAAAGCATCATGGAGTATGTCAGACGAAGGTCACCAGGCGAAATGCTGCAGCTGTTTTTCGCAGCAATCCTATCCCATCCCCCTAAAAAAAGAACAGTTTAAAAAGAACAGTTTAGATATGTTTAGATGCACTAAATGAACAGTTTGGATTTTCCTTCATATACAGTCCCAAATGAACTGATTCAAGAAATCAGGGTGGCCAGCGGCTTGGTCAAATTCATGCGAGCAAAGTTTTTCTGGTTGGTGGTTTGGAATATTGTTTACTTTTCCATATATTGGGAATAATCATAATAATCATCCCAACTGACGAACTCATATTTTTCAGAGGGGTAGGTATACCACCAACAAGTAATGTTTGTTTCAATTTGTTTCTGTACTTTTCCGAACAAAAGGAGTCGACTGATTTCTCGAGCCCTCACCGCCAGCAGAACAGGACACATCCGCATTCTTGTCTTGTCCGGTAAATGTCCTATTCATCCACATTTGTGTGTTAGTTCCATCATATAGTACATATATATATATACATATATATATATATATAATCATCATACATATTCATGTTGGGGATATGTGTGGTGGTTCACATTCTAAAATGCATCATCATCGTTCGCATGATTGTTTTTTTGATGTAAGTTTATGGATATATTCTGGGTAAATTATAACGACCTCACTGCGACCTCACTGGAAATCATAGTTAGTAAGGGAAATCATCCCCAAATGGCCTTAATTCAGGTTAGTGAATTATTATAATTTACCCAGGTTTGGTGCTCCATGTTGCCCTATGTTTCTTGCTTGAAATCTGTGACATGTCCCGCATCAAACACCACATGCACCCGAAATGTGTTTCTTGGTGGTTGAACCTCTGAGGAGGTGGCACTTCCCCCCTGCTGATTGCTCCTCAACAAAAAAACAATCAAGAAAAATCAAAACAATGAACAAGCAATGTTACGGATGTTTATGGATGTTTGTGGTATTATAATTATAATTATATATATATGAACATATATATATATAATTATATAGAACTGGCTCGTTGGATGGGCTTGGGGCACCGCCGCAGATCAACGTGGACATCGTGGTGGCCAACTTCAGGTTGGGTTTGATCGGTGGCGCCACGCTCTTCAATTTGATCACCAAGCTGAACAACGGGGACCCCGCCAGGGCTCAGTGAAAAGGGGACCGCCAGGTTTGTGGGCTATCATAGATGGTACCCTCTGGTAATTTAACAGTTTGCTATTGAAAATGGCCCATAGAAATAGTGGATTTTCCCATTAAACATGGTGATTTTCAATAGTTATGTTAGTTGACCAGAGGGTATCTCATTTATATAGAATTATCTCATTTCTATCATAGTGTGTCCAAAAAATGAGATAAATAAACTATACCATCTATGAATATCCTATGATAAACTAGATAAACTGAGCCCCATTTTATGGGTATTTTATGGAGAAATTGATGATAAACCATTGGAGTTTAGGGCATCCTATTTTCAGACACAAAGTGGAGGTCCCCCCAAAAAAATTGTTTGTTTATACGATTTTGTCTTCACCCATCCGACCCATCCCACTGCAGATATCCCCCATAAACAACCATAAACATCCATCAACCTATCCTGTAGCCAACTTACCAAAAGCTTCGGTCCAAACACGTTGAAATAAACCCTTCAAACCTGAAACCGATTGAACGCAGGCCATGGACCGTGTAAATGTTAGCAGCACATGTCAATGTTTGAGACTAGTACAGCCGATTGAGATATGCTTAAGCACCATGGATTTAGACACTTTTAGCATTCATCAGCCATCATGGAGCGCTTTGTGTTCGATGATTATTGGATGTGTTCCAGCCATCAGAATGCATTTTGCATTAAAATTCTTAAATTATGATATTATGCATGGATTTAACGCTCATTTTCAGCAAATTGATGTCATGGATTGTTTAAACACGCTTGATTTAAGAACCTTTTAGAAACTGAATTGTTTTCACAGAGCCCGGCCCGGCTCTGTTTTGTAGCCATAGACTTGTAGTCATTCAATGAGCAACGTCACGTACGTATCCCATTTGAAATTGGGAAGATTTATCAGGAGATAAACCTTAAATTGCTCAGTGTTTATTTGACATAAAATCAAATCTGATTTTCTCTCATTTGGGTCTAGTAACCAACCAGTCAATGGATTGGTTGGGAAAATCTTCACCGGATTTTCCATATGGTTTTTACCATTTTTTATATGGGGCTTTCCGGTGAAAATTTTCCCTTTCAAGACTTTTCCATGGTTTTTACATGTTTTTACCATGAAAGTTATGGGGCTTTCCGGTGAAAATGTTCCCCAACAAACCCACCCAGTGAACCAACCAACCAGCCATATCGGTTCCTCGAGGACCAGATGGACGAGGCCCTTCAGTTCCGCTCCGGCTTCCGCCTGCCCGGCCGCGTTGCTTGGAATGATCCGCTACGGCTGTGTCGTGTCTGGGACGCCATTTAACTCATATAGGACACCTATAAGCATGGGAGAATATGGGATGGTTAATGATGGTTAATGATGGTGAATACCGAAAAAAAACATGGTATTAGCCATATACGCATATCATTTCTTTGGATATGAAATATGGTTAATGATGGTGAATGATGGTAATGATGGTGAATATGGATTAGCAATGGTTAAAATATGGATTAACCATATACGCATATCAATGAATATGGGATGGTTAATGATGGTTAATGATGGTTAATGATGGTTAATGATGGTGAATGATTGCTATTGGTCATTTTTTAGATGGGATGATGATGACCCGGCCTATGACCTTTTTTACCATCAAGTTTTGGGGTTGGCTTATTTTGTTGACAAAGCCATGTTATACTGTACTTCCTTCGAGGGAGAGAGGTGACAAGCGGCTTTGTGTAATTATTTTTAGCATGCTGTTTTGCCGGTTCACAATCACAATCAAAAAAGAACATGCAGATTCAAATTACAATGACCTACCTCAACAACCTTATTTGTGTAAGGGATGCTTCCTAGGATGTGACAAGTTTAGGCAAGATTCTGGGTACGACCACTGGAAATCAAAAATCGCCAGACATATGGTGGGTTGAAGTCAGTATGAACTCGACTGCGTAACGAAGTTCATGGCACAGAACAACATCTCATTCTATGAACTATCCATAGGCTAGGTCATCATTATCCCATCTATGACAAATAACCATCATTAACCACCCCATATTCTCCCATGCTTATAGGTTACCTTCTGGTAAACATACAAAAAATGTGGAAAGATCCACCATTTTATAGCTGGGTAATTCCACTATTTCTATGGCCATTTTCAATAGAAAACTGTTAAATTACCAGAGGGTATCCATAACTATCCCGGACTATCACATTCTAGATCAGATTCCAATTCTGGTTGGTTTGATTCTCTTTGTAAGCCCCAAGAAAAAATCCATCGCGTTGGGCCGAAAAGGGAGCCCAGACGTTGCACATGACCATTCCGTTGGCGGTCTCCGGTTCTTGGCCCTTGGCAGACCTTTTCGTTTCACCATGGACCTTGCAAGGGCTTTTCCATGAGGGCTTGTAACTTTTGATTGTTGCATTTTTGGACCTTTGTTATGACTTGTTATGACTGTGCGGCTCTGATAAGACATCTGAGCTCATGGAAGCCGGGAGTGCACCAGCCTTGCTTCGGCAGTAGGAGCCTGGCGCACAGAGCCATCCTCGACTTATGAATCCCACAGCTGCCCGAAGGGACCGATCTGGAAAGAGAACAGGCCATCTCAGGCTTCCCTTCAATGAATATGCCAAGCTCCAGCTTCAGCAGCCCAAGTCTCCGATTTTTGGACCTCAGATTGGGCGGTAGCATTTTCTACCCGCTGGTAATTTAACATAGCTATTGAAAATGACAATTTATAGTGGATTTTCCCATTGAAAATGGTGATTTTCCATAGTTTTTTGTATGTTTACCAGAGGGTATCATTTTCTTCAGCTTCAGCAGGTAGCCGCTTCAGAGTGCGTAAAACTATGCTCACCTGACTGCTCGACTCAGGTTGCGGTGAATGGCAAGCAGATTAGCAGCGAGTGCGCAGAGATGAATTCTGGGTGAAGCGACTGGATGGACACTTTATTGATGTGGTTAACCCAACATAAGCCAAAGCCATAAACCATCCCAGTAACCAAACATGGCGGTGATTTCATTCTATTCCATTGTTAGGGGTATACTCAGTGCCATAAACCTCTATAGGGGATGATGGATAAATACCAATGGGTTTACAGTATATATGGCTTTACCACATTACTTCAATAATATGTTGCCAAAAAAACAGGGATACATGCTCATGGTTTTTTTCTGTGCCCTTATTTAGTTGTTGGTGGTTAATGGGGCAGGGGTTAGTCCCTATGACATGATCTATATTTTTTAGATATTGGGCCCCCATGGGCCCCATGCCCACATCAAGACGCCGGCCTTGGATAGGTACAAGTTGATGTCGGAGCTCTATCCAGTGCCGTCTCTTTGGGAGGTGCACCGCTGGGACTTTTCATGGGATTTTTTGTGCGGCGCGTCAACCGACGTTAAAACGATTGGTTTGAAGATGTTGGAAACCCAAATCCATGGGTTCATTTGGTTTCGTTGATGACTGTAATCATGTTGATGACAGTAAAGTTCAGTAAAGTATATTTTAAAAAAAACAATCCGTTGATGACTGTAATTAATCATTCTTCTTTATCCCTATTTGTTATACCGTACCCAGAGGCGCATGTACCAGTTACCATCCGGTGATCGAACATGGCAATGGGACATCCCCCATTTAGTTCGATAAAGTGCCCATTTCCACGTTTGATTACCAGAGGGTCTACCTCTTTATTGCATATATCAGAATGTAAATGGGCTCACAACCACCATAGCCAAAGTAAACTCGGGCGCCAAACATGGGGGAGCTCACCCATACCTATGGGATTATGGGCGTGATTTTTTTGTTTTTACAAAATCAGAGATACGGAGATCAGAGCCCTTCTCGTGGTGAGATGTGCGGAACAAAATCCAGTGATTACCCTCTGGTAATTTAACATAGCTATTGAAAATTGACATTTATAGTGAGTTTTCCCATTAAAATGGTGATTTTCCATAGCTATGTTAGTTTACCAGAGGGTAGTTGTTGAAACAGGAGGGACACCCGCATTTTCCAAAATCAACAGGGAAGGGACCCATTTTTAGGTGATCCTTCGATGATCGTCCACCATTTCCATCCATTTACCCTCTGGTAAACTAACATAACTATGGAAAATCATTTTTTATATGGGTAATTCAACTATAAATGGCCTTTCTTAATAGCTACGTTAAATTACCTGAGAGTATATGTTATCCAGCCGCTTTGTGAAACTGATGCGGTCCATCTTGGAGAACCACCATCTAATCTATGATGATATTTTATGTGTATATATATAATATAATATTATATTATATTATAATCACCACCCCTTTAGGCCAATCTATATCTATATGTTGTATACACATATGAGACCTCATATATATATATAATTATACAAATAATTGCATACCAACATTTTTCACATGTATATATATATATATATCATATATTGTATCTCATATGGGTAAAACTTCTCCACTCCTCGGCTCTCTTCGGGTCATTTCTGCCAGCACCAGGTGAGAATGGGAGAAAATGCCTTGGTCGAGATGCCCTTCACGGTGACCATCAACACGGGCGCATCTTGGAGACGTCGGAACATGGTGCCCTGGTGCCCTTCAAAGGGAACGAAACCATAGGGAAAACCACAGGAAAAGTGGTAAAAACCATAGGAAACAGTGGTAAAAACCATAGAAACAGTGGGGAAAAGCATAGGAAGTGGAGACCCTCTAATCAAACGTGGCTAGCTGGAACAAATCCTATAAATGGAGATTTTTTAATGGGAAAATCATCTATAAATGAAGGATTGGCCGTTGCCACGTTTTATTACCGGAAGGTGGAAATGCTACAGACTGCTACAGCCTTGGATAGAACTCGACTAGCTGAAGATGATCTTTGAAGATTTCCGAGGCAGAATAGATAATAGTTCAATAGAAGTTCATAGAAATGGTACAATAGAAATTGTACTCACGTTGTGTTTTTTTTTTTTTTGGGGTGTGTCATCTGTGTTTGGTGCGTGTGGTTTCACCACAGCCAGCCTAGTTGTTGGTGAAATCCCAAAACTATACGCTGCTCTGTTTGTTTCGACGCAGGATTTTTGTGACATGGAAATGTGCTATTTTCATGGACAACATACAAAAAAGTGACATGGTTTCGGGATGTTTCCGGTGAATGTTCCCTCTAAATGTCTACAAATTACATTAAACATATCAAAACAGTGATACGTAGATATACGTAGGTGGCAAAGAACTGCAACTCCTCTGAGATGACAGCGTATTCCCAAGCCGTTCAGCAGTTGAAAGGACCCCAGAATTTCAGTTGAGTCATGAGCCGGAAATTGGGCGATTGCATTTTTCGACATGCACTTCATTTAAACAAGTTCAACACATAGAGATATTTGTGCATACTTTGTGTTGACACATAGATATTCAAGTATACTACTGAATCATTTCAATCATGATCCACATAGCACTACACAACTGGATATCAAACATCCATGAAAACCATTCTTACCGACCAAAAAAAACGGCTCTAAGTTGGGCGACATCATGCGCGTGCGAGCTCCGCCCTATGATCTCAAGGCGCCCATTTTCTGCAGATTCTCCGGAGAGCCCTGGATTTCCGACTAAAAAGTACCACGACACTTTCCCAGATGCTCCATGTATGGAATATTTGCCTACATTTGGGTGATTTTTGGGGTAAATGTAGGTAAATATTCCATACATGGAGCATATGGGTTTGGAATGGCATCTATAGATATCTATAACAGCTATGGATCTTAAAACCGATAATTTTTGGGATGAACTTCCAGCTAAACCAGCCCAGCTATGTGTTCAACCGTGTTTGACCGTGTTGAACTGTTGAACCGATCAAAATCTGCAGGGCGGAATATCTTGGACAACATGTATTTTTACCGGAAACGGAGCTTGCGCCCTTCGGTTTTTCTGGGTGATTTCCATGGATTTCTTGCCGCAGATGCTCTTCCATACTTGGATGTACTGTAGCCGTTCTCATTTATTTTCATGTGTTAAACTGCCAAACAAACATATCCCTCATACATCCTCATACTCACAATGACATGTCATGAAGCGAATATGAAAAGACACTTGAAACAGAGGAAGAAGTGGGAATTCCATGGAAATCCCTCCTCAAACATCTTATATAATCATATATATATATATCATAATGATATATATCATAAGATATATATATATATCATAATATGTATATATGTATATAATATATATTATAATATATATATATATATTATATAATATATATATACACTATATATCCCCATGATATCCCCATGTTTTTGTCCCACCGGATCCGTCGCAGGGCCAGGACTTCCGAATCATCCAGAGCGGTACCGCTGAGATCATCACCTCGGAGGCCCCCGATAATCGAAGAAACCGCAGCGACGGCGACGCATGGTGAATCTTTCCATGGCGAACTGTTAGTCATAAGCAGATGGTATATGATACATATATATATATGATATATTATATATATATGGGATATGGCAGATATGGCAGATATGGCAGATATGGCAGATATGGGCTATGTTTTTTGTTTGGATGTATGATATTCATGGGATGTATGAAGGATATGAATGGGATTTGAATGGTGTAGTGATGGGATATTCGCGGAATATATCGAATCAGATCGGATTAATGGGATACTGGTTTAATGATATGTGAAGGGAAGTATGAAGGATACATAGGGATATATTGATTATATTTAATGCAATATTAATAGATAATAAGTAAAGGATGCTTATAGTAGTCAAACGATAGGTTGCTGTTGGTTGAAAAACACTAGACCAACTACGTGTTATTGTGGATTTTGGATATTGTCTACAGTTCGATGGGTGAACATAAGCCAAGTTAGAACTTAGGGCAGACTTATTGGAACTCTAAGTCTCTAAGGCGAGGCCCCTCAGTTATCACTTGGTTTATAAATCCAATTAGTTAACATGAATTAAGTATAGTTGCATAAACATCCATAGTCCACCAAGCTATAAGTCGACTTAGCTATCGAACGGGGGGCTCGCATGGGCTCGCCCTGTATGTTATAATCAGTCATATATCAGTCATATATCAGTCATATATGCAAGTTAGGACTTGTATTGATGGATATAGGATGATATAGCTTTGTCCCGAAAGATGAGACGATCTGAGTTCAATTCTCCAGCTGTTGAGTTTGTTAAACATTCCAAACCCAAGATATCCAAGATTGAACAGTTAGTTAGTCAACAAGTAAGTGTTAGTTAGTAACCCAATATGAAACAGTCATTATTAACTGTCAGTGGCAGTATTGTAAACATGTTAATAAAAACATGATCCAGATATAATCTACATCTATCAACTGTTAGACATTCATGTCCGTTGACCGTTTATCAACATTTATCTATACCCAACCAGGCTTTGTCTGAAAATGGGCATGGTTTATCATCATTATTCCCATTCAATGGCTGTTTTATGGGTACACCGGGTACACATTCACATCCGCAGTGATTCACCGCGTGACAGGTGGTGAGTGCAGCAAGCGGGGAGCTCGTGGCGCGCTTGAGCACCCAGATCTTCCGCAATGTCTTGTACGAGGCACGTCGGATCACCTGCGAGATGTGGCAGAGATTTTTCGGGAAGGATTTACTGCTGCTTGGTGCTTTGGAACATGAATTTTCCATCTTTAATAGGTATAAGAACGAACTACATGGATCTAAATGGGCCATGGCTTCTATAGCTATGTTAGTTTACCAGAGGGTAATCTGATGGTTTGGAACATGTTTTATAACTTTCCAGATCTTGGGAATTTCATAATCCCAACTGACGAACTCATATTGTTCAGAGGGGTTCAAACCACCAGTGATTCATGGCTGGATTTCAATCCGGCGGCTGATCTGAGGACACGACTAAGGCTGACTAAGGGGAATGGCGCAGCTGAGAATCATCCCATTTGGGTCAAAATATGAACCCCTGGGGCCATAAGCATAAAACCATAGGAAAACCATAGGAAAACCATAGGAAAACCATAGGAAAACCATAGAAAACCATAGGCCCAGAATTGGGTTTCCCCCAGCAAATAACAGGTGCTACAGAAGCGTACCAAATTGTCCTTTAGGAATCCCAGATGGGATTTTCCGGACAAGCGTGCCTTCGTTGCGACTTGTGTTGCAACGCATGACTCTCACCTTGCAGATGTATTGTACAAGTGACGCAACCCATTCATTAAAGGTATTGACCCATCCCCAACTCTTTGTTTTTTTTTCCCAATCCCGCAGCTGTTCTTTTACTGGCAAAAATCCGTTCTTTTGTGGTTGAATAGCCTTTTTTATGGGTAAATGCTGGTAAATGATGCAGATCGGGTGACAATTATACCATTCTTTGATGCTAAATCCATCCCAACTCTTCATTAAAGTCGTCAAATAAAAAACAGGGGTCCCGGTTTCAACACTTGGCTATGGATCAATACCTATTAATACCATTTTTAGTGGGATGAACATCCATTTACCAGCTATTTTGATGTTCACCAGGGGTACAAGGTTTTGACACATTGCCACTTGGCCAGGTACAAGTGAAGGTCTTAACTCCAAAGGTGCCCAATCCCACAGATGCCATGTGGAGCATCGAGGCGGGAGCTTCAATGGTCTGGGCACCCGAAAAACATCCAAGTTTCATGGATCAAATGATGCCAAGAAACATTTACCTTCTGGTAAACTAACATAACTATGGAAAATCACCATGTTTGATGGGAAAATCAACTATAAATGGCCATTTTCAATAGCTACGTTAAATTACCCAGAGGGTATGCGGATTATTTTATATCATCAAATTCTGGGGATACCATGTTTTCGGACAAAGCCAAAACTGGTGAAGTTTTTGTAGTGTTTTGAAGTGTTATTCACCAGTTGAAATCATGGAAAGAATGTCATTCGGAAGAATACTTAGCAGGAAAGTAGCTATGCTGGAATGTAATTTAACCTAGGATTGGTTGGTAAAATCTCCAAGATGAATGTACTTGGTGTCCTGTGGTTTTAGATCTGGGATGATATGTGCCATGAAAAAAGGGCGATGGTCACAAAAATCCGTGAAATGTCTATAAAGGCCAATGTATGCCAATGAATAAGGGTTCCCATCCGTGATGGTAGGATGACCATAGCCTATTCACTGGATTTCCTTTGAAGGATAACACAAGTCATGTCCACTGACTTTATCGTTGGTGGTTTCAAGCATGTGTTTTTTTTTTCCAACCGTAAAAATATGGGTGATCATCATTGATGACAAGCATGCTTTATTCAGATGCGTTTTATAGCACTCACGACTTGGCCATTCTGGGGTTAATGGTTATTATTTGTCTAATATGTTCCTTTTACAATGTGGTAATCTAACAGTTTTCCGTGGAAATTTGGCCATGTTTACCATGTATATAAGTCATCTATTTTCATGGGTCACATCCCTACTCGGAAGTGATGTTCCCAATTAAAAGTGTATATCTCAAAGTATGGTGGTTTACATAACATATACATAACATTATATAACAATATATAACAATCTATAACATTATATAACAATGTTTATATTCATTTCGCTCAAGTGCACCCCCAACTTTTTTAGAATCCCATCTCTCAGTTGCGCTTAGTGGCTCTCAGCCTGTGGTGGCCATGGTCGCGTTGGCCGCGTTGGCCACGTTGGCCACGTTGGCCTTGCTGCCGTGCCGTGGAGCAATGTGGAGCACGGGTGGGATGGATCCGTAGGTACCAAGGGATAGCAACCATGTGATATGCTATGATATCCTCTGGTTACCCTCTGGTTATGTCAAAATAGCTATTGAAAATGGCCATTTATAGTGAGTTTTCCCATTAAAAATGGTGATTTTCCGTAGCTATGTTAGTTTACCAGAGGGTAACGTTTACATAGCGAACTGGAAAGATCCACCATGTTCAATGGGTAAATCAACGATTTCGACTGGGCCATGTTCAATAGCAAACCGTGAAATTACCAGAGGGTATTTGATAATATATCGGATAAACAATAATGTTTGAAGATATAATGTTTATGAATGTGATACATACAGTAATATATATTTGATTATATAATGTTGGTAAAACAATTATAAACCACCCACCCCCAATGTCATCATGAATAGGTGGTATAAATCATTCCCAAATGGGTGGTTTATTATTGTTTTACCCACATTACATATATGGGTTTGCTCAGAAAAGTCACATCCGACTCTGAAATAATGACGAATTACTTGTTGTTCCTTTTTGGCTCTGATAGATGGGACAGAATATATAGTCATATAACGATCTGTAATGGGGATTTGCTGCGGGTATGTGGCTGCGAGTCGAGTACAAGATATGGACCAGACATTTGGCCCACATCCATTCCAACCCCCCGATCCATAGCAAAATGATGGTGTTTCATACGCTTTTCCATGCGTGTGGATCACTGCGTGAGCAATTCAAAGGAAATTTTTGACTCAAGGCCATATGGCCACATAGCAACAATGTACCTCCAAAGTTCTCCATAGATGTGGAGTTTACCCACTATTTGTAGATCATTTTACTAGGGAAATTGGCTTTCAACATCTTAGTTTGCCCAGAGTAATATTTGGTTTTGTCCTAGAATCGGACCCAATAGAAGTGCTTGAATTGATGGTCAAAGTCAAAGGATGTTGTAGGGGTTATACAGGAAGTCGTACATGGAAGGTAGGATGCTTAGGATGCTTAGGATGGATGATTCGGTCAAAGCGGGCTTGTGGACACTGATGACCAAACATCAATCCTAACTTCGATATCAATCCTAACTTCGATATTCATCCAAAATGGTGGTTGAACCTTTGGATGACTGGACTTGGCTTAAACAGTTTGCAGTTTGGAGCTTTGAAGATTTGGTAGACATGTAGGAGTTTGAAAAAAAGTCCTAGCCTATATGATACGTTATATTATATACCATTATAATCCATTATATATATACCATTATATATCTATTCACATAGAATCCTAGTATTGCAGCCTTCTCTCAAGTGAATCCCTTGACTTTTTGGGAAAACGAGCTTTTGTACCTTTTTTTTCGGGGCATGTTGTGCATTGTAAGCCCGGGACATCCCCATCCCTGCCTCCCAGGTGTGTGGCATCGCAGATCGTGCTCAACGCCTCGGTCCGGGGACTGGGCGATGCTCAGTTTGGTCAAGGCGGATGTTCGCAGAAGTTCAACATGGTCGAAATCCAGGAGCCGATCGAACGGGGAATATGAATGATAGACATGGAATGAAAAAAAGGAATGACGATGAACTATGATGAACTATCATATATATGATTATATATAACTGTTTCGAAAGATAGTTCTAGTTCAAAGCAAGGCTATCATATAAATCATATATGATAGTTATCAATGATCATTAGCCTTGTTTTGAACTATTTATAACTAGCTTTCTCATGGATGTTTCTGGTAGGACTGACCATCCGGGGTTGATCCCTGTGGAAACAAGTGCGACTGGGGCATTAATTTCTTTGCAGAAAGTCGCTAGTGTATTTGTGTTTGGACGTTGAAAGTACTGCATGTTTTTGTTTTTTATGACAGAACTGTTGGAAAACATATATTTTGTCAGTCAAGTGCATTCCAAAAGGACTTTTCTGTCCCACAGTGGCCAAAACACTCCAGCTGGAATGAGTGCTATGTGCTAAACATGGAAAAGAGACCGAAAAGAGATACACCCACAACGGCAAGAGTCACTTTGTTGATGTAGGCAAGGTGCATCTAGTCTGGCGTTGCCAAATATGATACATCAATTCATAAATGCATCATGCCAACATGCGCACATGCGTTGGTGCATACATTCATACATAATGTATATATATATATACATATGTATACACATCGATAGATACATCCACAATCCATCCATAGTATATACCCCGTAATTACCCTAGGCCCTGAACATCACTCTTCCAAGGCCTATTTGGGGGGATGACACGTAGCTTGTTGCCAGGAGATGAAGGAGGTGAGTGACCCACAGCTTCTTGGCAGTCAGGTGTTTTTTAAAATAATTTGTCTATGTCTTGTGGCTTGATGTTCCAGTTTGTACACTCTTAACATATATATATATATATTTACATAATGTATACATATATATATGTATATATATATATATGCATATGCATATTTTGCATATATATATATATATATTATATGGTGCATATATTTTTGCCCATCTATGTGTTTTTTTTTGGTATGTATATCTAAACATGAGTATATAAAAAGCTTTTCGGGATTTATGATGAAGGTGTGTAAGGTTCACATGAGTGAATTTTCCACCCCAGTTGATGAGTCAATGAACCTGGATCAACCCTTGCAGCAGGAAATGGGTGGATGCGCACAACTACTACAGGCCGCTGGCAACGACTCACCGGATGATTCTGAAAGTTATGTTTTTGTCAGATTCCAAACGGTAACAACTTGTTTTGTTGTTACATCATGTGACAAATCCCCCCTAACCCCAAGCCTAAGTGGGATGATCTTAACTATAGGGACATATCCCTCTTTTTTCAAGCCAAACGTTTAACTAGCCTCTGGTAAACCAAGAATTTGCGAACTTGAAAATGGCCATAGAAATAGTTGATTTATCCATATTTTTTGCATGGTGATTTTCCCCTGGTTTTTGGTATGTTCACCAGAGGGTAAATGGGATGATTGTCTCATGAAAACCGCCATTTAAGTCGGCGAGTTCCCCATTGAAACATCTTCAAAGCACCATCTACAGTTGATTTTCCCATAAAGTTGTATCAACTATAGTTACCCTCTGGTAAACATTAAAAAAAACTAAAAAAACTATGGAAAATCACCATTTTTAATGGGACAACTCACTATTTCTATGGCCATTTTCAATAGCAAACTGTTAAACTACCAGAGGGTACATCCCGTAAACTACAACTATAGTTAACTAAATCTAGGTCAATCGGCTGGATGGGTAGAAACCAATCCTGCTGTCTTTTGGTATCAATGGGATTCTCTACGTTCAGCAGCAACGTTTTCTTTTCAGGGTATCTAAGATTGGCCATGGCTTTATAGTTACCCTCTGGTTATGTCAAAATAGCTATTGAAAATGGCCATAGAAATAGTGAGTTTTCCCATTAAAAATGGTGGATCTTTCCATAGCTATGTAAACGTTTACCAGAGGGTAACTAAATGGACCCCTTAAAAATGATGATTTTCCATAGTCATGTTTATCGGGTAAATGGGATGGTCAACTATAGGGACATATCCCTCTAATCAACCCAAACATTTAACTAGCCTCTGCTAAACTCACATGGAATATCAATTTCGAAAAAAGTTAAATGGAATATCAATCCCATTCTAAGGTATTCTTTTTCTGGTCATAATAGGTATATCGGTATATCCCATAAACTAGAACTATAGTTGTCAGTGTTAATATGTAACATAGACTATAGTTGATAGTCAAGAACTATAGTTATACGTAGTTGTCTTAAATAAGTAAATGGAACATCAATCCCAAGCCTCTGGTAAACTACAGTTTGCTATTGAAAATGGCCATTTGTAGTGAGTTGTCCCATTCAAAATGGTGATGTCCCATACAATGTGAGGCCCCCCAGTTACAAGTTGGTTTATAAACCCCAGTAACTAGTTCGTTATATCTGCCATAAACCAGAGTGAAATTGGAGTTATTTGCACCAACTTAGCTATCTTGGGGGCCTCACATTGTAGTGAGTTTTCCCATTAAAAATGGTGAGTTTCCATCGTTTTTTGTATGTTTACCAGGCCGGGTACTGGTCATAGGTTCAACGGGAATTTCAGGATCCTAAAATGGAGGTACTGTACCATATAAGGCCATATTTTGGGGGGATATCCCCTTACATGGGCCTTACATAGGCCTTAAATATGGGAGGTACCTCCAATTTAGGTAGAAATGGGATGATCCAAGAAGAGGGAAACCTCGTTGCTCGAAGGCGCTGCCACGGTGCCCCAGAGCTGCGTTGGGCTCCGGAGCTCTTGGTGACCGCCAGCGCTTGGGTGCACCAGCTGTTAGCGCACTGCGCGACGGGGCAGGTGGGGGAATTTTCCATGGGAAAAGCCATGGCGGAAGGGGGGGGAAACCATGGGAAAACCCGTAGGAAAACACTGGGAGAATGGTGATTTAACCAAGAAACTATGGTACTTCAATGGGATTCCTGGCTGATTTTTGAATAGCTACGTTGATGCAAATAGCTGATGTGTATGATTCTATAGTTGGATAATGTTATAACATGTTATAACCACGGGGCACCACCTAGTAGGGAACATGCTGCTAGATCAGATTCATATTCTTGGTAAAATTCATATTCATCCACAATGCCCCAAAACTATGGGTTTCAATGCACAATTTGTTTCATTATATACTTTCGAAATTTGGTGGTAACCCAATTTCAGGAACCCCCTGTATGTACCTCATTGTATCCATGGCTATCTCTAGTCTTCCAACTTCACGCATGCCCATGCTGGAGTGAAGTGTAGGGACTGAAGGGAATATCGGGAACATCACCAGTTAGAAAATAGTCCAAACAAACATATTGCATGTTGATGATTTTTGTCTGTATGTTGTTGCCTTGGAAACAGTGTATCTTAGATTAGCCACGGCTGTAGGTCATTATCGTGCCCAACAAACAAACCATGGGATGTGATCACCACAGATGGGGATGCAACGAAGAAAACATTGGAATTATCCAACACAATTTACTCCCTTCACGTGATCCCCACCAACTGATATGTTCAGACATTATTCATGATCATTGTCTTTGTCTATATATATATTTATATATATATACATATTCTAAACACATTTTATTTGACATTCTATCTTACCTAAATTCTGGCACAAACATATTGTGACCGTCAATCTCCGGTTGGCCCCAGAGAGCGGAGGGGAGCAGAGCAGCTGGCAGAACTGGGGAACCAGTTCTGGAGGATTTTTGCTGCTTATAACTGGTTGGTGGTTTCAAACATTTTTTATTTTCCATAATATATGGGTTGTCATCCTTCCCATTGACTTTCATATTTTTCAGAGGGATTGAAACCACCAACCAGATAATCTGTGATATTGATTTTGATACAACCCAGATTAGCTCACCATGGTGCTGGAATATTTACAAAAACTGGGTGAAAACTTGGACAGCCGGGCATTGCGGTTGGGATTCATATTCCAGCATCATTTATACAATAGATCAATGGGATAATCGATCACAATATCAACATCTATAGAATTTAAAAATACCATTTGGTTATTTAACATAGCCATGGAAAATCACAATTTTTAAATAGTTTTAATAGGTATATAATCCATCTATTTCTATGGGCCATCTATACCATGGCTATGTTAGTCATAATTAGAGGGTATATTTCTTTTTTATATTTGATACAATAGAGATAAACAGAAATTTATATATAGATTGTATCTATAGATTTGTATATATATATATTTATCAATAGAGATATTCATAGATCCATCTGATTCTTTCCCAGTTTCCTGCCTTTTTATCCAGGACTTAGAGGCTTGGGCAGCAGCAGGACGACGGCTTTCATCCAAAATCCAATTGGTGATCATTGGTGACTCGTGAACACCAGGAGAGTTGGTAAATGATGATATGAGCTGTGGTCAATACTCATGGTTAATAACCATTAATAGGGGCTAGTCATCCAATGGTTCATAGGGATTTATAATAACCATTATAAGGATCCTTATTATGGATGGGATGACCATCAACC
>Ga0126342_10007218_pt1 | contig 19818 bp, 15 predicted proteins | sample Cyp1metagenome_FD_92528 | JGI IMG/M metagenome (GOLD analysis project Ga0126342, IMG submission 92528) | Coral microbial communities from Lord Howe Island, Old Settlement Bay, Australia - Cyphastrea 1 metagenome | ecosystem: Host-associated > Invertebrates > Cnidaria > Coral ... | reverse complement strand
TACATGTGCAAAAATCGAATATTCTAAGTGCACTGGTTTTACCCCGGGGACATATGGTTTTAAGGCTATTCTAACTGCATAGTCAATAAAATCGAATATTCTATGTGCTAGTCCACTAGTATATATACTATATATATATACACATGTATACATTCATACTGAGATGGTGGATTTCCTACTGCAATGCCATACGACCAGTACCCCACCGGAAAATGCGCAGGCAACGCAAAAAAACGAAAAACACCCGGGGTGCGGCGCATGTTTTCGCGACGGGGTTGGAACTTTGGCCCATTTAAACATGAAAAAAGATGATTTTATTCCCGTTCTATCCCTTTGTTTAAGCGTATTCTTATGAAGAAAATATCTCAATTCGTTCTGGTTGGTAAAATCCGAATTCTTGGAACATGTTTTTTACCATCAACATAAATGGTGTTTTTTATCCACAGTTTGCAACATGACAACTTTTTTGACCTGCTTATGGCCCATCTTGGAGACCCTACAAAAGAATACATTAGCTGATGGGTATACAAAGCTACTGTATATAATGTGGCAGTGGCTGCTACAACACCGTTAATTAATTACTGTATGGGGTTCTACTATCCAATACAAAACGGGGATTATCGCTAAACAGGAAAATCCTATTGACCAGCCAGTGGACGACAGATGGTTTTGAACACTGCACATACAGTGTGTATAATATATATATATATGTATGATGATATTACAATTATATATCTATTTATATTAGAATATGTATATAATATATATATAATCATATACATGCATAAGTGTCTGAGCAAGTGTGTATAAGTGTGTCACACTGTGTTGTATATAAATGGACAATAAAGGATAGTTCACCAACAAAAGTTCTTCCATTTGGGGAAGTTGACCCACAAAGTATCCCTATTAAAACCCGAGAAAATAAACACCATTCTTGTTGCTTAAATCATGTGGAAAATCACCATTGCTGTTGGTGAAATCACCATGACATATCCATTATAACCATCTAGTCTTCACAATCAATCAACAGCTATGCGTTCTGGGCCCGCTGTCTCATTTGGACCCACTCAGCTCGTTAGTTCTCAGCCCCGCCGCATCTAGGGGGCGCAGTGCCGTGGGTGACAGGGTGCTTCAATCGACAGGGCACACGTACAATAGCTGTGTATCTATGAGAAGTGCAAGGTAAAAATTGTAATAATGATTTACAAGCAGTGAATATGTCGAATCTGTGGTTTATACTGTATTACATGTATAATATAGCCAATGTATAACATAGCAAAGTTTAAGCTTTCCTATACATGCCTACACAGTTTATGTTGTAACATATATTTTTATCTAATATATATATAATATAATGCATATAATATACTATATAGAATATTATATATAATATAATATATAATATAATATATATAATATATATAATATATAATATATATAATATATAATATATATAATATATATAATATAATATATAATATAATATATAATATAATATATAATATAATATATAATATAATATATATAATATAATATATATAATATAATATATATATTATAATATATATAATATAATATATATATAATATAATATATATAATATAATATATATAATATAATATATATAATATATATTATATAATAAATATAATGTAATATATATATAATATATAATAATATATATAATATATATAATATAATATATATAATATATAATATATATATAATATAATATAATATAATGAAATATAATATAATATAATAAAATAAAATATAATATAATATAATATATATAATATAATATATATATTAAAATATATTATAATATATATATATATACATACCACCTTTTGATGCATTTACACATAGACGAACAGGATGCAACATACATACTCGTCTACGTGTGTACACATATCAACCCACGCTTTTTTAATGACACGTATTCTTGGCCTCAAACCCGGTGACCCGCTGGATTTTATATCAACTCAAGATAGACTGCCATACACTTGCGAAACTCGGGCCAATCTGCTCCCAAAAAAGTGCCATGGCCCAAATTAACATCACTGAAGTGCGAGCACCCAAATCACTCAAATCGGCCAAGCTCATCAGACCTCGGCCGGGGTCGAAGTTGGTAATTCTATGTAATTCTTACACGAAGTGCGCGGTATACGCAATCCATCAATCCCAAATTGGAGCTTGATTTTGTTGTGTTAAAACCACAGTGTTTTTTAGATGATTCACTTTAAAATTCTTGAAAAATGCTCAGAACATCATGATCCAATCAATCCATATCAATCCAATCATTGGGATTCTCAGCCCATGATTAGCCCCATGATAATCCAAAAAAGCATACATCCCAAAAAAAGAGGCCCAACTGGTTTCAAATCGTCCATCCCATCCTGGAGAATCTGGAAACAAATGGTCCATTGAGTTAATCTACAGTAGCCTACTGGATGGAAATGTCTGAACGACATATGTTTTTCCATGGGTTTTTCCCATAAGTTTATCATCCAATTCGTAGAAAAATTTGGCAGCAAAATGGCCAAATTGCAGAGGACTCATCCGATGGCTGCAGGTTGTTGGTCACATCCCCATGCTGAAAAAGGGCTAATCACATTCTGAAAAAAGGTGGTTTTCCCTGTGATAAATGGCTTATAATCCCATGTTTCAATTAGTTCGATAAGTTCGATATATCACCAACAAAAACCATACAAAAACCATAGTGAAATCGGAAATCCCATGAAAACTAGTTCGATATATCACCTATAAACCACAATAGTTATTGGACTTAGCACCAACTTAGCACCACCCTGTAGGGCTCACCAATGGCCCGTAAGAACAAATCTTGTGGGCACCACTTCGCAAAGTTATGGTGGGATTTAAGTGGCTTAACCGTTGGGTTTATTGTAATTAGTACGTATACTTATATAGATATATATATATACGTATATATATATAACAGCCCGGCCTTATTTGTTGGCAGGTGTTCACCAAATGGTCCAGTGAAATGATGTTTTTTTTATGTCTTTTTGCAAATGTTGCCAAATTTCGACGTCAAATGATGCCTATGGACATCAAAAGTCATCAAAAAAAAACGGGATTTCCATAAAATGTCAGCAAACAGACCCGACATTTCACAGCCATTCTTTCTGATCCCATTTAGACGCCCGGAATCCAGGGGGCACCACCTTGGACGAGATCTCGGCATGTCTTCACAAGCCTGGCAGGATCCGACCGAAAACAGGTGGTTCAGTGAACCAAGGGGTCCAAAAAGGAAGATTTGCGATTTATATAGGGGATAGATGGAGGTAATAAGCTGGATGGTTTATAATGGAAAATCTACTTAAATGGATGGTTTATGTAGATTTGATAATGTTGTTGCACCATTTCATGGCAAGTTTAAATCGGAAAACTGATGATAAGCCATGTGATTTGAAGGCGTTCCCATGTTTTCCCAACATTTTCAGAGAAGCCCTGTTTTCAATGATGAACTGTTGCTTGGTTTGGTTGGTGTTTTTGGATTTGCTAAACCACTACGAGTAGCTCGCACGAAAAATGCTAGGTATCGTATTCGCGCATTCAATATATTCAATTGTAGCAAAAAAAACGATCCCTTTCACAGGAGTTGGTAAATGTCCTAATTGAACATCACCCAACTATGGGGATTGAATTTCCAACAAATGTTTCACCTGGCCAAGGTTTCCCCCGGTGTCTGTGGAGGTCTCCAGTGGCTTCATAATCAGCTCAGCTTAGCCAATCAGCTCAGCTATGGATGTCTTGCAGCTCCCACTGGCATCATTATCCCAAACAATCTTTGGAACTATCAACCAAATCATCATTGCTTCTAAACTACCAATGATATCCTCATGATATACCCATGATATCCTCATGATATCCTCATGATAGCCATTGATATCCCAAATTTTCGTGGGTAAATGTTGCTGAAATCCTTCCGACCATTGGCCTTCCACATGAGAGGTGGGCATTGCAGGTGTTACCGACCTGAGCAGAAAATTGACCAACAAGAATCCGGCAGCCGAATGGGGTACCAATGCATTGGTCAACTCTTGTGGTCCTCCATGCTCCTCCCATTGGGCAATCCGACAGAAGTCCGGCCCAGGTTCGTTGGTGTTTTCTTTGTCTCACTGGTTGGTGCGGGGACGAAAACCTGATTTGCTCCTCAAAAGACCATCAATGTGGTGGGTCTGCTGCGTGGCCCTTTTTTGTGTCGATGTTCCCATCTGGCAGTTGAGATCATCATCCCAAATTTTCACCGAGATCCCAAATATGGGGGGCATGAAAACCGTGATGGAACTATGGTAATCATTGATGTACTATGTTGTTTGTGTCATTGTCTCCCTAGTTGCATTCGCTATGTTGGTATCTCCCTATTGCTCTTGCCGAACCCACAAAAAGATGGAAAAGTAAAATTCAATCCTGAAATGGTGATACATCTAACCTGTCTGCATATGTTTATCGAATATCTCTGCTTATTCAACACTTATCTCCAACTTCCCAGATTCTGTCTGTGCTGCTTCAATCCTCGTTCGGGTTGGAAACAAACCCCCATCTCTGTCGCTTAAATGCTGCTCAAATCTACTAGGTTTATTGATTATATTGATTGAATCATGTTAAGCCATATTAAATCCACATATTTGTTGGTTCTGAAAGTCCATCAACCAAAATGTCGAAAACTTAAAGCCACTTGAACCTCAATGCATGATAATCCATGTCAACATGTGTTGTTTCTTAAAATCAAATCCCACAAATCAAGCTTAAATTAAAGACGTCCGTTAAAAAAAAAAAAACTTGACGGAAAAAGTCTTCATCCAGGTGGCGTCGGAGCTGCACCCTTCACCACCTCACTAGCCTTGGTCAGTTGGTGAATGAACACTTCGGTTGATGCTTGGGTTTATGGTAGATATGTATAATATATATATATATATAAATATACTATGTTATGTGTATATATATATTACGTGTGTATATATATAATGTATGTATATATATAATGTATGTGTATATATATATATATATGTAATGACATAATATATATATATATATCGTGTATATCTATATATATTATGTATATATATAGATATATTCTGTATATATCTATATATATAGTGTATATATCTATATATATTATGTATTTATACATATATATATATTATGTATATATAATTATATTGTATATCGAACAAGGTAATGTTGTAAACCAAGCAGCAGAACTTGGGCACAATCTTGCAGGATCTCATGATCGAAAAAAAATCTTGGTTTCAAGCCAATGACAGCAGCCATCCCCGTTCAACCAAAGAGTGGCAGTTCCCTCTATCATTCTCCTCATGCAGGTACACATGGGTATGGGTCAATCCCAGCTATTTTGGGGTTCACTAGGTACCAGGGTTTTGACTCATAGCCACATCACAGCATGCATATATCATTTACCAATGGTGGGGAAAGCTGAAAGATCTTCTATTCTGAAATGGCAAAAAAGCGGAGCATCAAATAGTCCTCCTCAAGAGCAGCCAAAAATTGGAACCGTCAACATACCATTCAGTAGTCGGTTTACCCATCACTTACAGCAACTGCTGGTTATACCACCATTTTCGTTGGTAAAATCTCTGTTTTGTGGGCATGTCAGCCATTCAACCTTGCGGTTTACTTATCTGATTCGGGGAAAACCCATTTACAACACATTGCTGGCGCTTAGATCTCCTAACCAACATCACGTATGGATAATTGTGACCGTTTGATTTCTTCTTGATAACTTGATAGAACTTGTGAAATGCACGAAAACCAAGAGAATCCCCACTACATACTGCAGTACCTACAATGTGACATTGCGGCTTAACCTACCATTCATCAGTGGTCGGAGGTTTTTCCGCCTTTCTTCAACCCTAATCACAACATGTCACTGCTTTTTCCACACCTGGATCCAAAAAAAACATTAGCATTTAAACGTTGGTTAAATGTTCACTAAAAGATTGCCATCACAGAGGGAAAAGTCATGGACAATCTCATGAAACCGGACGAATGATTGTTCATCCCTGACGAAGCCCAGCTGGATCCGGGTAAAGTTCTAGCACTTTCTTTTTGTATCATCATTTGTTAAATTGGACAATATAATATATATATATATACACAATACATATGAATATGATTATATGTGTATAGGATTATGAAATGGTTTATAATATCACTATAACATACTATAACATTCTATCATTATAAATGGTACCATTAAAACATGTACAATGATACATATAACATCCATATAAGTACGTTTATTAATATATATATATATAATATATAAATATATGGTAACTACATTTAAATATACGGACTTTTAAACATACGAACAGGTATTTTAAACTACCTCTGATTCTGCTCGCCTGAATGTCGGCTGGTTCCGGCAGACCTAGGGAACGTGGTGATGTAGGAAGAGGAAGAATTGAGCCTGGTGAATGGTTGGTGAATCGTTGGCAAATAGTTGAATGGATGGATATAGTTCATGAATGGATGGATTTATCTGGCTGGAATGGCATAATTCAAAATAAGGTGAGGCAAGCTGATTTGGAGGTGGCTTCTCCTACCAGCATCTACAGGTACCAAATTTGTCCTTGGTGAATCATTGGTAAAAAGCATTGAAGCACCAAAAATGTTGGTTGAACATCAACAAAGTGAGAGTGGTGAGAGTGGTGAGAGACCGGAGTTGTTGTGGATTGTCATCACTCCGGTCACCAAAATTATCACTAAGCACTTTCTAAGAAGGGTTATATCATGTCAACCGAGCATCAATTTAGAAGAAAGAAAGTCAACAAACATTTGACTGGGGAGGGGCGCCAGGATTTATGCCATTCATAAGTGGTTTATACTGGTACCATGGTTACTAACTGGGATCTCAACTTGTCTATATACTCATAGTATTCCTCATAGATACCAGTTAACCTTATAAACAATTATAAACTAACTTAGCTCCAGATGCTTGAGATACTGGTGGTCGTATAATAAGTTATGTATCCCCATGATATCACGATTTTGCCTGGGGTTCAATCACCATATTTGATGGTTTTTACTCAGCATCACAGGCACCGCTTCGTCCCAGAGTCCCAGACCCTCATCCTTCCCCAAATTCTCGAGGCGTTGCCGCACCACGAGGCTGTGCTGCCTCCGCACCAAGGATAGAAACCACCAGAGAATGGAGGAGATATGTGTTTCTTTTAACCATCATCCATTTTCATATGATTTGCCATTATAAACCATCCAGCTATTGGGGTATCCCCATTTATGGAAACCTACATGTGTGTATATGAACCACAGCAGAACAGCAAACAGAATGGAAATCTTGGTCAAACTTGAAACCTTGGGAATTATGAGATGACATCAATAACCACATAGAAACAGGGCTGCCCACCTATACCAACATCCATTCAAATGAAACAGTTGAGTCCCTTGTCCCTTGTTTGACCACTGCAAAGATCAGCCCCTGTGGTTTGTACTAAACTTTGTATCCCTCTTGGGCAGATTGGAATGTCAATGATGGTGTCAGAGTGTCAGCATATTGCATAATTAGGAATGATCAATACTGAATGCTACGTTCTCCAGGGAAAAGCGGTCAGGGATGATGATCGATATCCGAGGATTTCTCTATCCAGATTGGCAAAACATCAACCATTAGACATCCAATCAAAAGCAACTAACAATGACCAGCAAGAGGCGATTTGATCATACTTTATCGTCTCACTGCAGTCACTGCATTTTGTCGCAGGATGAACCACGGATTGGTGGGAAACACCATGGATTCGATCTTCAAAAATATCGGCTGGTCATGGCTGGGTTCCATGGGTTTCCTATAGATTTTCCCAACACAACCCATTGGGAAGGATGGATGCCGGAATTGTGTCCAAGGAGTTGGGTTGATCATTGTTCTCCCTTTCAAAATGTCCAAAAATTGGGGTTTGTGAAGAGGTCTTCCAGGCTTTCGTTGTCCACTTAGATGTGGTTACAGATGGATAATCTTTGTTACTCAATGCTGGTTTTACAACACAAGCTAGTATAGGTATGCGTCAAAAAATATCAAAATTATTGACCCCAACAAACGGATGATTCAACAACATATCACAATTTTGCCAATCTTCATGGCCAAGCATAAACAACTGAGGTTTCCAGCTCGCGGCGCGCACGTAGGTCTGCACTTGCAAAGGCCTGCCATAGTCGCTATCACCAATTTGGGTTTGTCTGAAAAGTTGGAGGAAAACCCCTCCCACGGCAGAATTATCATGTTCCCTGTTGAAAGTTGCCAATGGGGGGTATATACCCCATTTTCAGACAAACCCAATTTGTAGTTTATGAAATTGGGTCTTTGAATCATAGCCCCCAACTGGTTGACAATTGGAATCTGGTTAGTGTAAAATCCCGGAGACATTCGTATGAGCTGCGAACAAAATGGCAGTCAAATGTGACCTAGGTCGATTCCTCAAGGAGCGACTCGACCAAATACATATTGAAACGGGCTTTCAGAGAGCTGGGCAACTTTCAGACAAAGCTGTTCCAGATTTTTTTGACCTAAAAATCATATAACTGCATCTATCTTTGGGGTTCATTTCGCACCGTCTCCAAGACCTCTCAGAAATAATAATCACGAAGGTAATTACATGCATCAGGCCCGAACTCTCAATCAGCTCTGCGAAAATCCCAGTGAAATTGCTGCTGACCCAGGAAAAACACCGAGCCACCTGTAGCACAACCCCCGCTTCTATTGCTTCAACTCCGAATTTTGTCGATTCAGACCTCCAATCATTTGCAGTGTAGAACAAGGGTAGGTATATTACATCGACACATATAATATCAATTAATATCATATAACTCTCTGCAAAAACCGTTGAGCACGTGGGAATAGCCAAAATTCTGAAGCTACTCTTGCTGGTCAAATCCACCAAAAAAAAAACAGGTTGGTTCAACTCCAAGATCCCTGCATTTTGTTGGGTCAGTTTTCAAATCCAAAAAGGGTGTATACCCCAAAATGGTTAGGGCTTGATCAGGAAAATGATGAGAATACCTTGAAATTGAGGGTGCCCCATTTTCAGGCAAATCAGATTCCAGTCAGGATAAATCATGGTAAATCTCAGTAAATCCTTCAGTAATGTGGCAATGGAACATGGGTAAAAGATGGTAAAAAACTGACATTCGCCCTGTGAAATTCCCGGAAACTCCTCCCGTCGCTTCAACCCCGACCTTTATGGCTTTGCTCATCGCGATGCCCGAGTGTCGAAGCTCGGGTCGTAGCGGATCCTCCTGGTGACTTCAACCCGAAAAAAACAAGTGAATGTCAGGGATCAACACCCCCTGAAGCTGCTAAGGTTGAAGAAAAAAAACTAGGAATGAAACCACCAACCTGATCATCATTAGATATATACGTGTGATATGACTCTGTATATCCCGATTTTAATGGTTTAAATCGCCATTGGTTCGTTGGTTATATACTCATCCTCTACCAGTTCCACATCTTCCCAACGCGACAGGTCGACAGGTCCTGCGTGGCCTCTAACCTGAAAGCGGAAAAACTGGATCAAAAAACTGTATGGTAAATTGAAGAATTATGATGAAAAATTATGAAGTGGTTGGCTACATATACATATGGATTGTAAATGGTTATTGATGTGGTAAAGTCAAAAAAAAACTAAGAACACGTTTCAAATGGGCAATAGTTAATGTATTGTATAATTATATATATATATATATTATATTATTATTATTATTATATGTACATAATATATAAGAATGATAATGACAATGATAATGATAATGATAATGATAATGTGGAGTTGACACCCCCAAAATGGGACAGTAACAGTGGGACTTAACACCAAAAAAATATGGATGTTGATATATTCAGGCACAATGGATATGGATGATGTGGCTGTTGACATGTTCATTTTGCCGTCCGGGTGTGTCCACACATGGACTACCCCTAAAATCTAATATTTAAAACCTAATGTTCACTATTCAGATTGCAGGTTCAAAATGTAATTTCAAGAACGACTTGTTATTCACCCCTGGGCTGTTCGATTCGGAGGTGCCATTTTGGTACAAGACTATCACTTATTGGGGAGTTAATCCCTTAATTACCGAGTCGCCGTGAATCAAAATCTGGGAGTAAATTTAGCTGCTCTAATCTTATCATTGCTTAGGGTAGTCTAGTCAAAAAATTGTTTTTGGTGAATTTTATGGAGAAACTCCATGTTTGGTATGTTAAAATCAATGTAGATGGTCCCTTTGACCGACCCAGTGATTGAGGGATGATTAGACGGATGTAGCCGAGTAAGACAGGTAAACTCACAAGAGGGTTTCACTTTCTTGGACAAAATCCAACTGTCGGGATGCCAATAGTATCCGTCGACACCTGCCAACGGCACGGGGGAGCGCGTCAGAGAAGCAATTACTTGCAGCACGGCGCTGCAAGAGCAAGCGCGAGGCAAGCAACAGGAGCACCGAAAGAAAGAAGAAAAGCACGGATGGAAGACAGCTATGGACAGCTACCAGTAGTTTTCTACTACAGGGTAGGTTCAGAAAGCGACGTAAGGCAGAAAGCAACATTAGGCAGGCTACAAAAGCTACTTTTCTAGAGGTTTCAGAAAGCAAGCAGCGTTAGGCAGTGGCATGTGGGCCTCGGAGGCGTGGTGGGGACCAGCCTGAACCATAACAACACGCTGCTCGCTTCAACGATGATTCAAACCTATGCGCTACGGCCACTGGCTGGAGAATGCCTCATTCTATCATATTCTATCCCAATCTTAGCTGCAAATGGACTAACCCAACGACATTATATATATAATTATATATATATATAATTATATATATGTACACATTATAAATTATATATATATTATAAATATTATCTATGTGTGTGTGTGATCATAGTCACTCGATTGTTCGTTCAAATTGGCATCCCTTGAAAGCTAAAAGCAAACATGGGATGTGTTTTTGTGCATGTTGCTGCGACCAGCGACTTCGGTTCATTTGGTATCCACATCATTTAGGCAAAAAAGAATACAATCCATTATACTCATAAGGATACCTGAGAAAGGAGTTTACCAGAGCCCCAGAACCTATTGATTTCCTCTCAAGATCAAACATCTTGGAAGTCATGCTGAGTCATGCTGACATATTCATCAAACACGACTTGAATGGGCAGTCCACCAGCTGTGTGAGTCGCCAGTGTCTACAAGTTACTTCCTCCTCTGAACTATTGGACAATTTCACATTGTAATACTTTGTTCTCATGGTGATTTCCATGATTATGATAACCCTCAGTATGTTATTAAGCCAACTGCGTTTTTGGAAGCTGCTCAAGTTTCCCTCTCCCAAACAAACTCTGGCACGAAAGCTGTGGTTTGCATCAACTTTGCACATCAAACAGCCTCTCCGTTTTCCGCTGGAGCGGGCCCCCGAGCAATCGGTCGTAGTGCAGCATGAAGCCGGCCGTGCTCCAAGCCGAAAATCTGCGCGGCGAGTTAGGGTCGGGCTCGTTTTTGCCACTCATGGGGTACCTATAGGGTCCCATCCAATCGAGCTCGGGTTACCCCATCCAAGTCGCGGGATGTTCCTCCAAGGAGCGGGGAGTTAGGCATCCTCTTTGATCTGTTGAGATGGGAACATTTACGGGAAAACTGGCTTTTACCACAAAATGGGCTAAAATGGTCCTGGGAATCATGATGTAGAAGAGGAACCTGTCCACTATAGTTGGCTTGCTGGTGAGCCCTTCACAAAGGGACTATGAGTTAGTAAACTGGAAATCATTACCCCATTCAGAGGTTCAAGAATATCTTGAAGTAGAACTGTGAACCAAAGGTTGTTCTTTTGGATGGCCAGGGGTGTTTCATCCTGGCCACTTGTCAAGAGGGGGTTCCCTTGGCAACTGAAGCGGATCCATTATGGGCTGGCAACGACTACTAGGTGGTGCCTCAACGGATGGATCAACACCCTAGTGCCCAAACGGTACTGGAAATCCCTCAGTCATATGGTGTTGACCAATCTCCATCTCGAGTTCTACGATGGGGGCACGGAAGTTTGCGGCTACGGCTTGGTTTCACCCCCTTTCTACCGGTCAACTTGCCTCTATATAATATATATATAATATTATGTTATACACATGGCTACATCTCACAGAAATAAAGAACATCAAAGAACCATTGATTCATGTTGCCGCAAAAATTCTTCAGCAGCATGGGTAATTTTTCTCAAATCATCAGAATGGGATCAAGGGATCAAGGGCTTGAACATGACCGAAATATGAATGTGTCCGTACCACCCAAAGATGTGTCCTGTTCATTGGCAGTGCCAATTCCCCTGGATTTCTTTCCTGCTAGATCATAGAAAATTCATGGATTTTTTTCCCCACATTTTTGCTGGTGAAACTGTCCCTTTGCAGATGATGTCGGTCCCCGGGCAATTCCCGGTTCTTTGGTTGAAAATATACGGTATTCCGTATACGATCGATCCAGTCGTTAACACCTGGTTGAAAACCCCATTTGTAAATCTTCATTAAAACCCGATTCTCCCCATTAAAAAATGCACAGATTCTTCATGAAAATTGCATACATTTATAATCATTTATATACAATTTATTGCCATGAACATGTTGGGAGTATTTGCCATTTTCATCCTCACTGTCCCCATTAAAATCGCCATGAGAATGGTTGGTGTTTTCAACCTATTCAAAAAAAGTCGATGTGGATTATCTCAAATAGGCTGGACTATCACAATGCTTGAAACCACTACTCAGAGCCAAATGTTGGTTATATATCCATTAGATACGCAATATACATATCCACATGTTTGTTGTTTAGATACTCATTATTTCATTCAAAGTGCTACATATTGCTAGGTAAAAGAACTATGCTCCCCAACATGGATCATCCTCAAGTGGTTTAAGGCCTCATGTATATCCCGGCCCATTATTGGCGCAATAATGACCAATGTCATCACTAGGTGACTGGTGGTCAGATACCCATCATACTGTGGATGAAGAAATCCAAAAACCAATTGGTATATGGATGGTCCAATGGTTTATCCATGTTTATCCCATTATAATCCGATTATATTTATATACAGTGTTTCTTTCGTAGTTACCGTAACTGGTGCAGGATTTCTGAAAAATCCACAGGATTTCATTGATTTTGGGATAAGTTCTCATGTTCAGACCCTGTAGATCACCCGTGCCTCTCCGCCATCGCAGTCTGTCCCGGCTGAGAGACCTCGGGATGGTTGACACAACCAGGGTTTTTGCCGTAGCCCAGATGAATTAGTTGGTTATAACGCAGTTACTAAATCGGATGCACCCCAAAATGAATGACAGCATGCTTAAGCACCAATGACTAGGGTTTTGACAAACAAATTGAGGACACATGCAGAAAACATTGAACTGTTAAACAATTAAACAAAAAGTTGTTTGAACAACAGAATTGGGCAAAGATGGCAATCGACCAAAAAGAATGCTATTACCAAGATGTTTGGTTGAAATGGGAATGGGCCAAAACGTCATATCACAATGGGAATCACCCATTTCGCCTTCGATATGTTCAGACTGGATGCTTTGGCTGACTAAGCGGATGCTTCTCAAGGTGATTCGAGGTGCGGTCCTTGAACTACACATACCCTATTTGTTGTTGGTGGTTGATGTTTTAATCCGGTAAATACAGGTTCCTGATGGTTCCTGTGTTTGGTTATATGCAAAACGTTCTCACCATTATTGTTGGTGATAGTCAATGCATGTGAATTATGCATTAAGATTAATGCATTAAGATTAAAATTATGATAATGATGTGCTCCATCATAGATTATAGTGCTATATGTATTAATATTTCTAGTGCTATGTATTATTATTATATGTAAAATTAGATATAATACATATAATACAGCACTATTATATCCATCAGTCCATGTTGAGAAGTGTTTATCTTTTCCCATCATTTTTTCCCAATGATTTGGCTGAACAAAAAACCGCTGGGGCCACCACATACTCGGCTGTCTGCCGCGAATCGCTGGGATTGGGCAAAGCTTGCCCCTCCTGAAGGAGGGAGTGATGTCCAACTGGACATCACTTAATAAAGATAAATAAAGTAGGGAAACTCCGAAAATCAAAACCAAGAACTATGTCTTAGTTAAAACTCATTGGATTTGCACGATTGGCAATGTCTCCATTCGAGATTTGAATGTAGCAGTTCTGGCTCCCATTTATTCCGAGTGAAATCCTCATTTATCGTTGATAAACCATGATAAACCACCATTCATTGGTGCTGATCGATCAAGTTTTTTCTGGTACTATCCGATAAAAAAAAATCAAAAAAAAAAACGATGAAATTCTGCATTTCTGGGTGATTGAATCCCCATTTTTTCATGTCCCAAGTAAAATGCAAAACAAGCCCATAAGCTGTATTGATTCATTGTACATTGCTGAAAAATGGCTTGGAATTCCGAGAAAAATCCTGTTTGGTAATACATACCCTCCAGTAAATTTAAACAGTTCGCGAACTGGAAAGTCCCCATGTTATCCATGTTTAATAGCTAAATCAACTATTTCTATGGCCATCTTTGCCGCTTCAATTCAGCTCCGCTCCCATCACCAGCTCCGCTGCGCTCCTGTCTCTCAGTCTCCACGACAGATGGCTGCGCAGGGAAACGCAGACGCCTTGCTGGATCGGGATCTCCCAGCTGGAGGTCGATCATGGAAAATCCTATTGTTTAATGGATGATGATATAGGGGTACCCCCATTCTAGGAAACCTCCATATATATATATATATATGTTTGTCTGAAAATAGAGTAGCCCAAAAAATCCCATCCCATAGTTTATCAACAATTTCCCTATTTTTGTAGCTAGTATACCCCATTTCTAGACACACCCATATTACGGACTTATATGGGACAAACATTGACTTCGCGGGATATCATGTGATATTTTTCGCCAGCTTGATACATCATACATGATACATGATATGATGGGATTGTCGCAGAGTGAAAGGATGTGTGACCGAAAAGTCCGAAAAAGGGGAAAAAAAACTCTGATCCAGAGCAGCTGTTATGATATATGATGTCCAGTAACTATACGTTTGAATATACTGGTTGGTGGTTTCAATCCCTCTGAAAAATATTAGTCAGTTGGGATGATTAATATATATATATATATATATGATATATGTATCTGGTTGGTGGTGCAATAATCTTCAAAAATATTAGTCACTTGTTCACCTTATTCCCAATATATGGAAAAATAAAAGCCATGTTCCAAAGCACCAACCAGAATTCTTAAATCCCATGAACCCCCCTTGAAATCCAAAGAAAAAATCCCATTTCAATCCATTAAAAGCCCATTAGAATATATTATAAATATATATATATATAATATATATATAATATATATATATATAATATATATATAATATATATATATATATATATTCTAATGGGCTTTTAATGGATTGAAATGGTATATATATGTATAAACATATTATGGTCCATGCCTTTCCCACCGAATATTGGAGGCTGAGGTCATCGGTAGCAGAGCCCTTACGGTACTTCCTTGACCAAGGCTTCCCCACGTGGCCATCTCGACAAAGGGCTGTGGTGGATTTCCTGCTTGGCCATTCTACGGCGATGCGGTGATCTGCTTGACTCATTTTTGGATTCATTAAAAAAGAAATCATCTGATCTGAAATTACAGGAAATACAGGAAATTTCGAAATATATCAAAATATCTAGCTTTTCACAGTGATTCCCTTTTAAAAAAAAACAAACAATCATAATTAGTCAGAATCTCATTCGCGAGGCTGGCCATGAGTGATTCCACCAGGTGTTTCCCTGAAATGGTTTTTCCCATCCAGAAGCTCCACCCAAAAATCGTGACGGATCACCGTGTATTCTCAGCGCGAAAAAAATAAGTGCTCCAGCTATGGTAAACCGTGCATCGCAAATGAAAATATATTTAACAGTTAGCCATGGTATAGATGGCCCATTTATAGATGGTTTACCTATTAAAAATGGTGATTTTCCATGGCTATGTTAAATAACCAGAGGGTGCATATTATATATCTGGTTGGTGGTTTTTAGCCCCACCCCTCTGAAAAATGATGGAGTGAGTTCGTCAGTTGGGATGATGACATTCCCAATATCATGGGAAAGTCATTAAAAATTCCATGGTTCCAGTCACCACCAACCAGTCATTCAAAATGCTGTTCCCAAGACTTCTTTTTGCAGCCGCGAGACGGTCAACTTTGCACGTATTTGTAATGATCTCACCATTGATTTTTCTTCTGTGGTTGTTTGTGCTGCTTAAATTGGGTATCTAATTTTTGTTTCCGTTGGAGTATGGAAACTCCCGGGAAGCAATAAGCCAAACTTTAGCCCCATCGTAGAAAACTAAGACTCCGACATTAGCAGAGAATAGCATTTTACAACTGCAGCAAATGTGTGGTGAACGGGTTTTTCTCCACCTAGTCCCAAGAGTTTCTTGTGGAATATCAGTGCAAAAAAAGTGCACGAACATTCGTTCCCACATCCCCAGCTATTAGTTTTCTTTTTGAACCAATAGCAAGGTAACGTAGCATTCGTGACGTCTACAAGTTCAAGCGAACGTTATTACACCCCCCAAAAACGCCCCCCCACACCCGCACCTTAACATGTGTCAAAAAGTGTAACTGAACGAATTCGATGAAGACCCAGGGAAGACCCAGTCCGCGATGCCCGCAGGAAAATGGTCATCAAGGCAACGCCGGAACTTTTTCCACAGGTCTTTGCCAGCACGTACATAAACATGTGCACATCAACGTTCGCGTAGTATGAAGATGTATGAAGTACATGAATATGTGCACATAATCCCCAGAGTAGATCAAGTACGTGTGCATAATGGCGCACGCGCTAAGAAACGTATAGAAATCCACGCCACCCCATAGTTGGTACTGTTGTCAATCCGCTGAACATTGACTGATGACCAAAGAACCCTAACGCCGTTGTACCCTGGTTTGAGGGCTGCAATGTCTGCTTCTATGGCGCATGTCATGGATTTTCAAGCAACACGGGAATGCCATCAAAATTCATCAAACAAGGGTCGTGGCTTTGTCCAAAAAAGGAGAGCATTGAGAGGATCAAAATTAGATCATTTAATGTTCCATAGGATCCATGTATGCTATATATGGTAACATTTACCATCAATATACCCCCAATGCTAGCATATATACCATACATGGATCCTATGGGTGTGGAAATGAATGAAAACGAATGAAAACGATGATACCCCTGGAAAATTGCTGGTGTTAGTGGGGTGACCGATTTTCAGACGGCTCACCAAGATGCTATTGGGATCACCCCGTGCCAGTCTTGGATATCGTGCTTTTCTTGGCTATTTAGTGTATACATAAATATATATATATTGTATAACTATATACTAGCACGTATATACATAGATTCCCACTTATTTCAATAGATCAACCTACCATTGAAACTGGCGAAGACCTGCAGAGACTGCAAACGTGTTAAAAAATAAGTCTAAAATACAAAAAGAAAAACGAAAAAATGCAACTCAACATGCAACCAAAAGGACACTGTGGACACATGTTGCCAAAGGTTACTTGAGAATACCTTTTCCACCGATAGGGGTAGCTTTCATACATGAGCAGCTAACACGTTTCATCCAAGTCATCCCAGGTTAACATATGAGCCATTCAAAATCGCCTGGTGGATTGGTTATCATAGGGAGTTCTACTACCTATACTGTAGCCTATACTTATAGGTTATTGGGATAGTATAACTTACAGTAACCCATAGTAGGGAAACCACTGAAACCGCAAACTCTCCATGAGACCATTGCGGTCCTAGACCATTGAGAAGCCACTGCCTGCAAGCTGCACTGAATTTTCCTGGCGGGTGGAGTTAAAGGCGAGCTCAAAAATTGGTATACAATTTCCGGACAGATGGTTAAGTATGGTTAAGTGCGGTTAAGTGCCGGTCATTTCGATTGTTGTTGTTTGCTGTTACTTTTTCTATAATGAGGTGTTTTTGAAAGAAGTTTTACCCGCAGAACCCCAAGCTGGCGAAGGATTTGCTGCACCTGCGAATCATTCCTAGGGGAAACCTCCCATGACCGGCCGATACATAAAACGACCCCTTGTTCACCTCTTACCGCGGGCCAATCGAACGTGATAGTTGTTGACTTTATCATATCATAAGATGTCACATTGAAATTGATATTATATCATATTATATATATATATATATTGATATTATAATACACATATCATATCTAATACACATATTATATATATATATACACATGGTCCATGTTTCCATCTATGGCTGAAAAAAAAAAAACATGTCATGGAAACCTGAAAAAATCTTCACCGATTTGCCTTTCTAGTTGAGCCATGGTGTTTTTTCGAGTTGGGGGGTACCCTCTGGTTATGTCAAAATAGCTATTGAACATGACCATTGAAATAGTGGATTTTCCCATTAATAGCATGGTGATTTTCCAGTTCGCTATGTTAAATTACCAGAGGGTAAATGATTTTTGAGTCATGGACATAGAATGATATATGATATATATATATATAATATATATACTGGTTGGTGGTGCAATGTGCCCATCTTGAAAAATATGAAAGTCAATGGGAAGGATTATCCCATATATCATGGGAAAAAAATGTTGAAACCACCAACCAGTATATATATATATAATGCTATTATCTTTGAGTGACAAAAGGACTCCACTGTGCCTGGAGGGTTGGCCTTTGGCCTCGGAAGCCAGGAATCGGTCCAGAGTACCGGATCCAGGGTGTTTTTCCGGCTTAGTACATGTTCTGTTAGTACTAGTTAGTAGCCTCTGGTAATCTCACATAGCTATGGAAAATATATGAAAATATTGGAAAATCATCCTTTTTCATCGGTGATTCATCGAATATGATCGAACTAAGAAGGCCAATGTCTGTAGCTACGTGAACTTACCAGATGGTAAAACATGGTAAAACCACTCACTATCTGGTATGCACATCTACACAACGAATAAGGACTCTCCAGCATGATCCAGGCGTTTTTTGTTGAGTCAGTCGTGGCAAGCAAACACACGAGCAATCATCATTTCATCATCCCCAAAAGCCATGCGGAACTCGGTCCCCATCCCGGTCCCCGGCTCTTCCGCTTTGCTTTCCGGCAGCCCGGCCTCGTTGAACGGTAAAGTCGGTAAACCATCCAAAACACTTCGCCAAACAGCAAGAAAATCATGGGAACAAATTCCAACCCCGGCCCCCATTGAACAACCCATGAACTATGGTCCCAGTATGTCTCAATATGTCTACTACGGCATGGTTTCTTGGGGGAGATGGGATTATATTGATTATATGATGCTAACTGCAATATTTGGGAAAGATATATCTGGCTGAATGATGTCCGTTCTTTTTTTTTGCTTCACCAGTCTGAAACCCTGAAGAACACGGAAAACAACACTGAAACAACAGCGATTTCGCGGAGAGGTGTCTGGAGGTATAGCATGGTATAAGCATAGTTAAGCGCCTCACCACATCCCAACTTATCTAAAAATCGCATGCTTATTTATATAAGTATATGTATGTATTGTATGGTATGGTATGTAATGTAATGTCATGTAATGTAATGTCATGTAATGCAATGTAATTAATGTAATTAATGTAATGTAATGAAATGTAATGAAATGTAATGAAATGTAATGAAATGTAATGAAATGTAATGAAATGTAATGAAATGTAATGAAATGTAATGAAATGTAATGAAATGTAATGAAATGTAATGAAAT
>Ga0126342_10007217_pt1 | contig 19818 bp, 18 predicted proteins | sample Cyp1metagenome_FD_92528 | JGI IMG/M metagenome (GOLD analysis project Ga0126342, IMG submission 92528) | Coral microbial communities from Lord Howe Island, Old Settlement Bay, Australia - Cyphastrea 1 metagenome | ecosystem: Host-associated > Invertebrates > Cnidaria > Coral ... | reverse complement strand
GGCGAGTGGGGCGAGTGGCGGATTTCAATTAATTTGCTAGCCCAGGGCAAGTAGGGCGAGTGGGGCGAGTGGGGCGAGTGGCGGATTTCAATTAGTGTTCCTCGTGGGCGCCCGCAATGTAATGTTGGTTAATGTTGGTTAATGTTGGTTATATCCCATGTTGCTGAATTCCAGAATTTCCAGAATTCCAAAGAACCGTTCTGAGTTTCGTTCTTTCCATTCCCAGTATAGAACTACAAAGGAATTCTCAATCGGCAGGGCCACAGCCAGGGAGCCATTGCTCACCAACCTTCTGGATCCATCAGTGATGGCGGGAGACACCAATTGGCCTTTCTCCTCGTGAGAGATGAGCCAATGTCTGCTGGAAAAGGCTGGGATAAAACACATTTGCCACATCCTAAATTGAGGATCTCACCCAAAAAGTCTCCAAGAGAATCGGATTTCCGGATTGTGCTGTTCACCCTTGAATCGTGGCAACAGTAAGGAAGGTTCTCCAAGCAATTATGGATGTGGGATGATGTGGGTAAACCTGGATCACTAGAAGGGATCTACACAGTCGTGTGTTTTTTTTTCCTAGACGCAGATTCGAAACATGTTAGGCTTCTTTCTATTTCCTGGAGAAAACATAACCCTGTGGTGTTTGCTGCAATCACCCACTTTGGGGAAGTAACCATCTATTGAAAACCAAAAAAACATGAACCGCAAGGACCTTTTTGAAAAGGCTAGCAGCGGCTCGTACTTCTTGGGCTGGGCCACATCAATTACTTCCAAAGCGTGTCCTGGTCATCTCGTTCTTTCCGAGCGCTCTCCAGTCGAGCTTCTCTTTGCTTTACAAACTCCACGTTACCTCGACCCAGGGTCAAACATCAGGTAGGCTGCGGGTCCAACACAAACACAACACATGGGGATTTCATCAAGACTGGGAATAAGAGCTGGCACCAGTACCCATAGGATCCATGTATGGTATATATATATATGGTAACATTTACCATGAATATACCCCAAATGTTAGCATATATACCATACATGGATACTATGGGGTATAATATAAGCAGACAATGCAAATCTAGCATTTTCAAAAGGATTCAACTAGAGGAATCGTCTACAAAACAGGAATTGTCCAACTGAGTGGTTTGTTTTCTGCTAAGGCTAGTCATTCAAACCATCCCATCCACAATGGCAGTATTCCTATGATGTGAAAACCAGGGTGTCAGGGTTAACTGGCAAATACCTTGGTTTTGGGGTGTTTCAATGTCCTGGTTTCTCCACGAATGTGACAACCACCTTTGATTGATGACAAGTAAACTTCTGGCTTGTGATCAGCTCGAAATGTTGAATGCTTCAAAATGTGTAATGCCCACCTGGTTAGTGAAATGGATTAGTTGGGGGCTTACCCCACAACAAATGGATGTTCGCTACTATACCCAGTAGCAACTTGCTACTATCATGATACCCCCCCTCCGGGGTTAACAATGACAAACAACTCAAACCCTTGAATGTTGATGAAGGTTGTAGGTCTTGGACACGCAGGAAAACTAGAAGCACAGGTCACAGACGGTTTAAAGAAATAGGACAGAGTTACCCGGTGGCATTCGATCATGGCAGTGAATATGTATCAGAATATCCCCAGATTCAACAGGCATATTTTATGCGGTGGGTTTCTCATGTGTAAATACCCCCTTTTCTCTGGTTGCAAGGATGTCAACCCACTCTCTGAACACATCAAATCAAGTCGATAGATTCATTCTAAACCTTAGACACATAAAGTATCATAAATTACATAAAGTCATGTGGCAAAGCCATTTCAAACATGTTTCAACGTTTAAACGTCCACAAAATCCACGTTTTAACTCGCATTCCTCATCCAAGCAGCGCTCATAGGTGGCCAGTTTCGGCCCTGTGGATGGCACTGACCTGATAAAAATCAACATGGCAGCCCCGATGTCACCAGGTTTCAGTAATAAGTAATGGTCATGGTATATCCCATAGGATCCATGTATGGTATATATGCTAACATTTACCATCAATATACCCCAAATGTTAGCATATATACCATACATGGATCCTATGGGTATATATATAATTATATAATTAAATATGATATTTAGTACCATGGTCACTCATATCATAATATATATATATATATATATATGTCATGGTGTATACATATATGTGTGATTGTTATATATATGACATGCGTCGATGATTTATGATATTTAGATATATTTAGTAGCTCCACAATTCGCTATGTAAAATTATCAAACACCTTGATCCCCCCAAATCAGAAAGAACGTTTGTAATTGGGCACTATACAGCAATAAACCGCACATGCGTAGTAGGGGTTCGAGTAGTTTGAATAGGGACGGTAACCTACCCATGGGGTGGCAACCGCATGTCTTTACGGCTTTAAACGCAATTCTTCGTATTGTGCTTATTCTTAATTTAATGCCCCCAGTTCCAAACAATATGGTCCGGTTATTATGAACAAAGTTGAACCAACTAGGAAACACAATACTACTATTAGTATACCACTACATATATACAATTAAAAGTGTATATATATATATATATACATATACATATATATATATACAAGCCAATCCTAGGGTATTTCAAGCATTGATTCATAGTGCTCTAATATATTTTCACATACACATAATGTTAATCTTCCGTGATGTTGCACTTATTGCGGTTCATATTCAGCGTTCAGAAGGACACATCATCATGGTAAATACATTCCCCTTAAACCCCTTAAAATACAATTCCCCCATTTACGATGATTCTTGGAATACATGATGATATGGGGGAATCTACATCATAGATTCCCTTAGAATACAATTTACTGATTGTCGAAAAACGTTGTTTTTGGAATCTAATGAATCTACAGTGAACAATTCCCCATCACTTGGCACATTTTCTGCCGCATTTTTCCGGGACATCGGATGTGGAAAACCCATCACGACGCCAAGGCGCCGTTTGGCGGGTCGGGGAGGTGGACCAAATAAGGTATAGGTGCCGCCCAGGACGTGGGTTTCCGGCCTAAAACACAGGCAGGACTTTAATTAATATGGACAGAAAATTATGGTGATTGAGATGATTTTTTTCTATCCATACATTGCATGCCCGATACTAAATGTTGATTACTGATAGAAAATAATCATTGAGATGAAATTTTGAGATTGTTTACAATTGCATGCCCGATGCGGATGATAAATATGATAGGGTTAGAGATGGTTAGAGTAGCCACCTGGCTCACACTTCACGTTGAAAACAAACGTTCGAGTTCATCCCACATCCGCAGCAACAGTGGCCAGGTTCACCAGGCTGCCCCGAACTGAGCAGTGTTCAAAACTCTCTGGCATTCCATTGAATCCTGGTTGGTTCATAGGATTCCCATATGGAATAATTATGATTATGATATATATGACATATATATATATATATATATCATATATATATATCATATATATATCATATATATATATATATATATCATATATATATATATGATATATAATATATATATAATATCATATATATATATATATCATATATATACATCATATATATATATATATCATATATATAATATATATATAGATATAATATATCATATATATATAATATAGTATATATCATATATATATATATATCATTATATATCATATATATATAATATATATATATATATATATATATATATCATATTGTGATCATCACTATATTGAAATCCTATTTGGGTAGTGTAATCTTCCAACCTCCGATAGTTGATCACCAAATTTGGGCTCTTTCACGAACGCAGCCACTGCCCTGTGCCGTTGGCGCCTCCGGATGGACCAGTCCGAGTCTTTCGGGTCTTTCGGCTCTTTCCGTCCGGGTGAAGGAGCGGCAAAGGCCACGGCACCTGTTCTCAGGGCTCCAAACACACCAGGTATGTTTGGGAAGGTAAATTGGGTACCCTCTGGTAATTTAACATAGCTATGGAAAATGGTGATTTATAGTGGTTTTTCCCATTGAAAATGGTGATTTTCCATAGTTATGTTAGTTTACCAGAGGGTAAATATAGAGATAAAATATGCTAAACTGACCCATTTACCACCCGAACGTGGCTATCATTTTCTATGGCTTGGAGCAACCCGAACGTGTTTTGGTGCTACTGTACATGTTGATCCCACAATATGGTCATGTTCAACGATTTTTTTTTGGTCAACAAAAGATGTCAAGCTTTTGACATCCTGTATTTCAGTATGTCATGTTTGTTGCTTGAATCTGGCCTTTTTGCACTTAACAATACTTAACACATATGGTTTTTGTACGGCTTTGACTAGCTTTGAGTCTTGAAGAATATCCACGACTCAACAGTGCCATGTTGTCTCGAAATGTAGTCCTGTATGTAGTCCTGATCAGGTGGGATCGATGGTTGGGGACCCACCAGCTTAGCTGATGCTGATGCTGCTCCTGGTGCTATCATCCCATTTTTTTGGTTGTCGTGACTTGTCAGAAAGAAATTCATCACAAGAAATAAGATGATCAGGGGGACCAGCATTGGTTGGGAACAGACTTATTGGTGACATCATTACGCGTTACAGATCTCGCGTATGTATACAGAGTGAGAGAGACATCTACGTTGTAGGCGTGGCTTTTTGAGTACTGTAGCCATACAAGAATATCACATGTATGATATACTGTCCAAATAATACATATATATATATATATGTATATATATACATAATTACATATATGTATATATTATGATTATCTAATTATATAATTATATATATATTATCAATTATGATATTATGATATCATGATATCATATGTATATCATATGTATTCATATGTATATCATATGTATGTACATGCAGGAAAACCAAGACTGATCTCCTCTTACTAGGTCTGGTTTACAAGAACCGCAGATTGCTCATTATTGGATTCGTCTTCTAGACACCAGATTTTGCTGCCTGGCGTAGATGGCTCCACTGCAGCTTTGCTGTCGGGCCTATGGAGGTAGCCATGATAGTCCACGACGTGGGAGCTCTCTGGAGACATAGCAGGAATCTCCACAATTGTCCGGGTACCCTCTGGTAAACATACAAAAAACTATGGAAAATCACAAATTTTAATGGGAAAACTCACTATAAATGGCCATTTTCAATAGCTATGTTAAATTACCAGAGGGTAACGTCCATGTCTTGATGACGTTGCATGTAAATGGATTCCGGGGAAAGCCAGATAGTTTCCGGTCCATTTTCCCAAAAAACCAGATGGGTTCACGACGCGCGGCCTCTGGCGGCTGCTGGAGACATCGTTCAAGGGCAAGGAGTTGTATAACAAGGAATCCACCTGGTCCGAAAAAATGCAGCTCCTTGTTATATGAGCCATGGTCAATACTCATTATATGGTTGATGGTCATCCCATCCATAATAAGGATCCTTATAATGGTTATTATAAATCCCTATGGACCATTGGATGACTAGCCCCTACTAATGGTTATTAACCATGAGTATTGACCATAATTAGCTCATATAACTTGGTCCAGAAATGGGGTACACCGGTCCCCAAAGTGGTGAGTTGCACAGAGAAAATGATGCCAAGAACCAAGCCATTGGATCCGTATCTCTGCTTGATGATTTGCCGTATTTACCGGTTACTAAAGGACCATGATTTGTACCATGAATTCCCAGGCATTACCAGGTACCATCAATTACTTGTGTTTATCGTGTTTATTGTTGTTATTGTTGTCGTTGTTGTTCTTGATAATGATGTTGTTTCTCTATGACTCGTGTTGTCATCCGCCAAATTCCATGTATTGCAAGCTCATGCATCTTGACCTATGTCTATTCTCTATACGCGGGAAGTTTGCTCCTTAAGTAGATTACCCTCTTGATACTGAGTATTTAATGATTAATGATTATATAATGGGGATGAAATGGCGATATAATGGAATGTTAATGTACTATTACTGGAATAGTGATTATACTCTCTGTGATTTGATTAGATAGCTATGGACAATCGCCAATCCTACTTGTTAAATAATCTATAAATGGGCCATTTAAATCATTTAACCATAGCTATGTTCAATTACCAAAGGGTCTTTTCGTGTTTAAAGTGTACATGTCCTCTTGTCAGCCAGATTTCATCGCGAGAGGTACACACACGTCTTCTTTCGATTTGCACAAAAAATGCAAACGTCCCAATAGTTAGTTGCAATTTCACTGGAAACACATCTGATATCATCTGATATCATCTGATCAAAGTCAAAGTCACACGGATTCATCACGCCAATCTGGGATCCCCAAAATAAAAACCATGGTTGTTTCAATAGTACCCTCTGGTAATGACTAACATATAGCTATTGAAAATGACCATAGAAATAGTGGTTTTTCCCATAAACAATGGTGATTTTCCATAGCTATGTTAATTTACCAGAGGGTAAGCCATGATTTCACCATGACGACTGGATGACGACTGGGAACCCCGGATGGCTTGGTCTCCATAACCTCCATGTCCCACCTCTGCAGACAGCGACGACATAAAATCTCTGGAGACCAAGCCGGCCGCGGCAGCGCCCGGACGCTTCGAATGTGTGTCGAAATGCTCATGGGAGGTGTCCTCCCACGGGGAAACCAAACAAAAAGTCGACCATTTGGGGGGACACCATGGGAAACCTCGGTGATTTTTTAAATCATGTTCTGTTGGTTTCCTCCATTTTGATTTGTTTCCTGGGTTGTTTACCATAAATATCCATAAATAATGTTTCATAAGATACCAGCGTAAATGGGGTTGACGTGTTGATTAGCAGTCGAGTACATTGCTACACAAGCACATGGGTATGGACCAGTAGCTGGCATGTCTTATATGCAGTGCCTTAGTCCTTTTGGCAATCCAACCATGGGAATTCAGAGAGCCCTGAATACTAGATGATTACTACGCCATGATTACTGGTTTTTGGTGGTTAATCAGCCCGAAAAAGTGGCCGAAGCAAGGTAGGGCAAAGAAAAACTAGCCCCCAACAAACTCCAAACAAATTGGGGGAAGCGCTTACCTTAGCAAAGGCTGAATGCTCATGATCCAACATATCCAGTGTGACCATCATTGAGAAAACAATGGGATGGACGATGGATACCTATGCTAAATTCCAAAGGGTATCCAATTCACTGCTGACTGGCACAGAACCAAGATAACCAAGTAATGTATATGTAATTTATATGTAATTTATATGTAATTTATATGTAATTTATATTAATTTATATGTAATTTATATATTTGCACCAAAAGTCCATCGCGCTGTATTCGCTCCGCTATGGCAGTTTGTCTATTGGACCTTGGACCTAAGCCACCCTTGGAGGTCCCTGGGAAATTGCAGCGTTAACTCGATTGATTTTCATGATTCCATTGATATACAAGCGAAAGGTCTAGTGGGAGATGTAAATGCATCCATTTAACCCCTTACAAAAAAAAAAACATTTGTTTTTTTTAAACACATCTTAAATTACTTGAGTGTTGTTTCTTCCCCAACATCAACTGAAAAAACAATGGATCCGCTGTCGTGTCTGTCCTGCAAGAGAGCCTCCGCCAACAGCAACTGCTCCTCGTGGGAGTAGATGTTCAGGTCCTTGGAACGTGCGCCACTGCGCCAAGTCGTTAAATGAAGGAAGTTTCTACCAACAAATTGGGCATTCCATCAAGATCTCAAGATTGATATAGCGTGATGATATTAATGATGATCTCAAGATTCAGTGATGTAAAATGGGACTTGTAGCAACAAAAATCAGGATTTGGAGCAGCCACAAGGGATGCACGGGGCACATTTTATGACCGAAAAAACATCCACAAATGCCCCAAGACCCATTTCGATGGCCGATGGCCATGTCCCAATCAAATGACCATTGGATGCCATTGGAATATTGGGGAATGGCTTGGGGATCAATAAATCAATGATCCAAACGCTCGCCCTTGGTCTACCGAGTCTACCACAAACGCATTGCCGTTTAGAAAACGTTGGAACAAAAAATGGTCCACAAACGGGGGATCATCGAAGGTGCAGTGCCCTCAGCATGGCATGGAGATGTTACCCTCTGGGATCATCAACCATGGCAATTGACAATTCCCTACAAATGGCTGGGACAAATTATCTATAAATGGGGGATGTTCAATTGCCCCGGATTACCGGAGGGCATTTCCATGTTTGTGTCCCAAACATCTTGTTAGGTCCATGCCCTCCATCCCTGCCGCAATGCTGGTATGCTTCCTCAGGGGGCGTCTCAGCCACCATAGTGGCGAGTCCACAGCTCAGATGATGTTTTGATAGGACCAATACAGGCCATAAGCCATAGACCTTTAGCTCAGAGTAGTTTCTACTATTATATGTATATGTATATATATATATATAAATAGTGTGGTAAACTCCTATTCAATGGGTGCGATCTATCTAGGAGGAGAGCTGGAGACATCGTAGCGGCTTGTCCGTTTGCTCAGCGTCAAAACTTTCCGGTCCCGAGACTAGGTTTATATCTTGGGAACTCACAATATCCATGTGGCATCATGATGCATCATGATCATCATGTGGCTGATTTCGATTGAAAACCGGCGCGGCTTGGAGAAGATTACTCTAATTCTCTTGGACACAATGTTCAGAAACATCTGAAATTAAGTGACATTCGGATCGGCCTTGCTGAGGCAACGCTTGAGCCAACGCATAGTATCATACATATATATATATATATATATATATATATCTGGCATTTATATGGCGAAATACGGCACATATAATATTGAAAACAACTGAGTTACTTGGGTTCATCTTCACACATGGAGCGAAAAACTCAAGTTTTGCAAAGCTGTCCCCAGCAAAATGGAGCAACCTGTCATGGCAAATCTCCAAGAGTCAAAATCAACCCACGATATCATCCGATTTATCCGATAGCTGCTGGTTTCAAGAGTCCCCTAAAATCATCATCCCAATTGAAAATGGGTTGAAAGCTACTATAAAAAAAACATCATTGAAACCACCCAGATCATCATTTAGTTGTATCAAGTTGTATCAAGTTGTATCCCCTATTATATAGAAAAAAACAGAAGGAAATGATGGCCCAATGTTACTTGGTTAAAGCCACAATTTATTCAATTTACCCAGATATCTCTCAATAATATCCCAATTCCATTCTATCCCCCTGGAAGCAGCATGTTTGTTGGTGGTTTCACTATGCCCTGGCTGTTGATGGCCAAACCAACCACCCCTACGGCTGTGCTCCGTCCCATTCCGTCCGGCCCCACCTGCAACAACGAGGAGACGGCTGACAGTCGCAGCTCTGATGGCACGCGTTCCTGTCTTTTCAGCAGAAAATCCATGGGAAATCACAGTTTTCCCATCCAAATATAGGATGTTCCTTAGTTTCCTTTCCTTTTTGCACCACCAAAAGTATCCAAAAGTATGTGTGTATATAATATATATATATATATATGGCTGAGCTCCCCTGTGAATTTCCCTTCAATTCGGGGATGGTCTCCGAAACATTCCGATGCGTGGTCAATATCTTCTCAAATTACGTTTTGGGGATTTTTTTGTGTTGATCGACGCATATAGATACCCACATAATGGCCAAATTATTCGCACCTGCCCCATATCCTGCTACACATGGGATTCCCCGCTAGGAAAGTCAAACCATGGTGTTCTTCGGGATTAGATCTGCTTGGATCTGTTGGTTTTTGGATGCTTTGGACATGGGTACTAGTCAAAACTAGGTACCAGGTACCTTGAAAATGAGAAGGTTGGTCCTTTGGGTTTGAAGTTTGACCATACTGTACCTTTTGTATCTCCACCTAGACCTTTTATGACCTTTTAACATGTCCAATGGCCGAAGTCTCTCAAAAAATAATTGCGTGTATTGGATCAGTACTTCCCAAGGTCTATGTGAGAATACACCCAATGGTATCCCACTAACAGTTTTTCCTTTATTATCAACATATGGGTTTGTCTGAAAATAGGGTATATTCCCAATTATAGCCATTTAATAGGGATAATGATCATTAACCATTGGGTTTAGGGGTACACTATTTTCAGACACACCCATATACCAACCATATAGATATCTCAATCTCGCAAAAAAAACATGTTTTGCTGCCATGTTTTGCTGCGATCTGTCCTCTGGGTTGGAGGTGAAAGCACCTGTTTCGCGCGGCATTCTTCCAGGAGAGCCGTGGGTTTTTTAAACAGCCCCTTTCTATGGTCCCAAATGCCTGTTACAAAAAGAAGGACTTCTCAGTGGTTTCCCGATTTTTACCTGCAAGTACCAATTAAGTACCAATTTAATCCAAGTTTCAGTCATTTTTGAGTTCCCATAGTTCCCAGCTTTAAGAAGCAGCCAAATGGATGCAAAATGATGGCCCAGGATCCCTTCTCAGCCAGGGACATGCAATGGCTCGTGCTGCCAGGGTCAACGGAGATTCCTAGCCGTGTTCTGCCGTTCTTGGTGACCATCTCAGAGATGCTACGACAGTTGGTATTTACCCTCTGGTAAACTAACATAGCTATGGAAAATCACAATTTTTAATGGGTAAATCCACTATAAATGGCAATTTTCAATAGCTATGTTAGTTTACCAGAGGGTAACCCGCAATACTGACTTGGATCACTGAACAATAGTGGGTTTTTACAAAGCTGCCATTTGATTAAAAGTGTTGCAATCAGGAATTAGATGTAATTAGTAATTTTCTTTCGATCACCAGTGAGAACACAAAGAAACATGGGTGATCACCCCAGGAATTGTAACTGGCTGGGAATATGGTGCTCCCCAGGAATCCGGAAGTGATCGTCCAAGTATGAACCACTGTCAAAACGGATGTGCAAATTAGGCAAATGTGGTATACCGGTACAGTATACGCAATAGTAAACCAAACCATGAACATCCATTGAGCAACCATTGGGGGTTCCTACATCCCAAAGAGGTGTATATAATAATTACCATATACCCAACAATAAACAATCAATAAAGCGCAATTGTGGATGGTTCATTGGTATCATCCCAAATCTAGATCTAGAATGACGTAGCTCTATAGCTCTATCATGTCCGCAGAGACCGTCTGCTACGCGGCACCCCATGGCACCCCCAAGCTGTTGAGGCTACGCGGATCGGCGCCCTTCCGTAGAAGCAATGTGACCATCTCAGAGCCTCGTCGACTCGTCGAGGGTCTTTGTTGATTTGGAAAAGCCCATGGGTTTCCCTAGGAACATGATCTAGAAATGAAGGATGGCACCATGGATTTTCCACATATTTTTGTATGTTTACAGGAAGGCACATCTTTTTGGGGGATATTTTTGGATGTTTTTTAATCTGGTTGGGGTTGATCTCCCACTATAATTCCATATAGAATCCAAATATCATCCCCATATAATATTAAACAACCCCGAATCCCTAAATGGTCCCAAACATGTGTCTTTATAATTTATACCCTACTAAACCATGTTTTATGGGAGGGTATTTTTTTAGGGGGATGGAATTACACCTCTGGAGGCCTTCCATTAGCAGGTTTGTTTACTAGGTTTGTTAGTAGCTGTTTGCCCGGAGCTCGGCAGAAATTACCCTGTCAATATCTCCTGTTCTGTCCAAAAGCTCAGACTCCGTAGCCTCGCCTCGTCCACAAACATCTGAAGCAGAACCAAGAAGGTCAGCACATTGGTGAAGGAAAGTTTGCCTATCAGGCAGTGCCATCCAAAACTGGTTTGGTCATAGGATAGTCACTGGGCATGATTTCTTCCACTTTGTACATACAATATACAGAGGAAAACATGAGACTATGGCTTGATATATCTTGATATCAACTGGGAACTGCTACCGGTGGCCAACGTACCGTGCTTTGGACGCATTATTTTCAATGGATGGTCGTCCCAAAATGGAGCACCCGCCAAATCCCTCCATCAAAAGCAATCCAAGGACACGGCCCGTCTTCATCATCTGCCAGGATCAAGTCACGTTGTGCAGGCTCCTCATGTGGAGATTCATTTGGCTTTACCGCAATCATCTGGTGAATAGATATTATACATACTGTATATAATGTAACTATATGCATCATATATATATACACACATACAAACACAATTAGCTATATATATATATATATAATATTCTATATAATGTTGTATCCTGATTAGTCTAGGTTCGCTATTGTGGAAAAAACAACATATTCAGTCCCCCAGCAATGTTTGGAAGGTTCACCATTGTGGCAAGAAGTCTTGGCAAACCATTTTTTTCGTCAAAAAACATGTTTGTGCAAAAAAAACATGACCATTTTTTCTGGAAAAAAGTCTTGCTTGTCTCCCTGTCCCAAAAGAATCAGACCGCTTATTAAACCCTTATTAAAGAACAGTTTTTCCACAAATTTCCAAGGTACTGGGCCATGAAAGGGTCCAGTTCACTTTAGTAGGTTTGTTCTCCGGGTTCACATTTGCAGCAAACTTTTCCAGAGCTGATCCTGGAGCCAAGAGAAGACAGAACAACCTTTTACAAAAACAATTGAAAAGTTCAAAGTCCAAGCCTTTCCCAAAAGAATCAGACCGCTTATTAAACCCTTATTAAAGAACAGCTTTTCTGCAAATTTCAAAGGCACTGGGCCATGAGAGGGCCCAATTCACTTTAGTAGGTTGTTCTCAGGGTTCACATTTGCAGCAAACTTTTCCAGATCTCATCCTGGAGCCACCTTGTACAAAAGCAACCGTTTCTTTATGTTTACAGTATCTTTCTTTTTCTTTGTCTCTTTCTCTTTCTCTTGTCCTTTCTCTTTCTCTTTTCCTTCATCGTTCTCTTTTCCTGCCTCTGTATATTTCATTTTTTCTTTATCTTTATCTTCCTCTTCCCCTTCCTCTTCCTCTCTCTCTCTGTTCCTATTCCTCTTCCAGTTTCTCTTCCTGTTTCTCTTCGTCTTCCTCTTCCTCTCTCTCTCTCTCTTTCTCTTCCCCTTTCTTTTGTTCCTCCTCTTTCTCTTTCTCTGATTGCACATTTAATAAACAACTTAAGGTGGAAAAGGTAACGCAATCAACATGCTGAACCCCACTCAGTACAAGTACCACACGTACCACAAGTAATACAAGTACTACCAATATTACAAGTACTACAAATATCACAAGTTCATCGGCAATAATAAAGTTTGAATCAAATTTCAATTGTCGCCAATTGAAATCCTTACTTAAACGCGGGATCGTATTTTTTTCTGGGGAGAAGTATTTTGATACCAAACTTTAAAGAGAGTATAGCTATTGTTTGAGGGGAGGGTACACACAAATCAGGACGAAACATTAATTATATGTATATAGTATATGTTAAGTACTACTTCGGCTGTGAGACATGATAAAGAAGCTTCAGAAACAAAGTCGATGTCACATGTCATGCCTAAAGGGATCAACAACAGCTGCCGCACCCAATATAGGGAGGCCGTGCCCCCGTGAAGTGCCACTGCGTTCCCCCCAAGGATCAGTGATTTCAGCGCTCGCAAGCTGAAAATATAGATAATCCAGAAGGTTGAACATTGGGGTTTGTGATTTAGATAGATTACTTGATTAAACAAACTCGTCCGAAGTCTTACTGATTGATTGAACTGATTCGCTGTGTGCCCAGGGCGGCCCAGCATTTTTGGTTACTCCGATTTTGGGTCCTGGATCTCCCAGTGATTCTCCCAGGAGATCCGGATGATCCCAAAGAAGATGTGGAATGCTCCAGAGGATTGGATGTTGACCTCGAATCCCCCATGTGTTTTTTATTGAATCTCCATCTTTTTCCAAATAACTATATAAAATATACAGTATATATCAGTATATGTATATTCAGTAATTATATGTATATCTATATATATATATGTCTATGTATATACACATATGTATCACAATGTATCACATTAAATCGCCATATGTTCGCATATGGTTGGTGTTATCTCCTATGAATTTGTTGGTTCAAGAACGCACCAATGTGGAGAACGGGGAACGCACCCGGACCCGCGGCATCCTTCAACAGCCGTTCGACTTCTTGGACGTTCAGCGCTGCAACCGCTGCCCGGAGGCCCTTGTTGAAGCACCGTGGATGTCAGAGACTGGAGGGAGAACTTATAAAATGTTTGAAGCCACATCATCCATGGCCCATGGCTATAAACATGATGGTTCAAAACAATAGCGCTTTTCCCTGGGTTAGAGCTATAGATGGGATGCTTTAAGGATTTTTCTTGGCTTAGAGCTATGAAAAAGGGCAACGTTTTAGGTGTTTTTCTATCATGGCATGGTATAATGATATAGCCCCTAGGTGTTGGCCATTTTCGCTGACTCAGGAAAGAACCAGCCCAAAAGACTGGTATGGAAAAAGAAGAGAATCGTGAACGGAAAACAAAAACATTGGGGAATGGGAAAACATTTCAGACCCAAGCAACAAAAAACAAACACATCTTTGATCGTCCGCATCCATGGACCCCCCCCTGCTTCCAGGGGCGCCTCCATGACTACACGCCCATCACCATGATCCCGAGGACATGATGCACCAAAGAAATGGATCCTGGACATCTAGGATTTCTATATTTATATAGTTCTTTTATGTTCTTTTGCATTCCTAGATTTCTATATTGTGTCCATGCACTTGCAAAAAGGTTGCTCATATGACTCATATTTGCTCATTCTTCTTCATTCTTAGTTAAACAAATGACGAATCTAAATCGCTTTATTCAGTTTTGAGGGTCAACGATAGCCGCAGCCAAATGATGCACCCGGTTCTTTCATGCCAGCTCTTTGACCACCCTTGGGCCGGAACCATCCGGTCAGAAGTTGAGCTGATCAGGTCGAAATAGCAGCCAATCGGGCACGATACAGTTCTGAACAGCAAAGTGAAATCCCATAGTATCCATGTATGGTATATATGCTAACATTTGGGATATATTCATGGTAAATGTTACCATATATAGCATACATGGATCCTATGGGAATGTTGATGATCCATGTTGAAACAACAAAAGCCAATGCTGAGCTCGTAGCCATGCAGGCCCCCATTCGTCGCAGCTCGCTGCCTTTCTTGCGGAAGACTCTGCTTGTCATAGCGACCCCTGTTGGGCACATGGCACCCAGCCCCTGTTGGGCTCAGGCGTCCTGGTCGTCATCCTGGAAACTCATGGAAACTCGCACCGATAAAGGTGTAGGTCTATAGGTCAAAGTTGCATACGGCAAAAACTGCAACAAGATCAACCCTCTGGTAATTTAACAGTTTGCTATTGAAAATGGCAATTTATAGTGAGTTGTCCTATGAAAAATGGTGATTTTCCATAGTTATGTAAACGTTTACCAGAGGGTAACTCTGGAATGATTCACAGCAAAATCTGCTTCCCAAATCACCACCAGGTCCATGGAATCTCTCTGTCCTCAAGGGCAAGTTCAGGTGGGCGTTGGCAGTCCTGCAGGGAGGGCTTAAGGAAAAACCCAAGTGGTGCAAAACTGGGAGACTCAAACCTGTAACAGATATCAGTGATACCATAACTTACAATTTGGAGGTGTGTGAGATATCACAAATAGATATACGATTCATTGGATCATGATTAATCCAATAAGTTATAAGTCAATGGTCAATGGCAATCAAGATCATCCAAAGACATGCAGCAAGAACTATGATGCTGCCATCAACGTGGAAACATGTAGAAGAACTTGAATGTTGCCAAAAGCGTTGCTAAAATGCAAGGACAGTCTACACACTCCTGGTCCACCAACCAAAAGTAGGTTTGCACACAGAAGACAGAGGTCAAATTTTGAGACCAACAACCAACTATGTATATAATGTGTTTACATATATATATATATACATACACCTCACAGAAAAATCATCTTAAATGTGTCATGCCTACATATTCAAATACACAGAAACTCATGGAAAACAAAATTAGAATAACTTGTGAGAAAGAACCACCAACTCAAGTCATATAACTCATGGCAAGCAAAATCGTATAAACAAACATGTTCTTTGGGTCAAATCAACTGGTGACCCCAACGGCTGCATGGGTTCCTCAAGCAAAGCACGAGAGAGTTCCCATGGTTGCATCTGTTTGAAGACCTGCAGGCGGTCCACACAGTTTGGTTGTTTAACGTCAACATCAGTGCACCAGACCTCATTTTGACGCACAGTCTATGTCCAACGGATCCGGAGCTATTTGGGGAGACATTTTTTTTTCACATCAGCAGCAACCAGAAGCTTCAAGTAGCAAACATGGGTACTGTATGTGTCAAAGGGACAAGCTGCAAATGTTCATGTACAGAGTTGGATGATCCAGTCGCTTGTCCCCTTCCCAGCTCGAAGTGATGTGGGAAACCCAATCAGAAGCCATGTCACAGGTGGACCACTTGGCAGGCTGTTGGGTCCAATTGCACTTTCTGTGGCAAAGCCATGGGAAAATCGATGGCCAGAAGATTCGAACTCGGCCAATACCGAACCCAAAACAGACCATGGCACAAAAAAAAATCGGAACACCATGACTTGAAACAACTTGAAGTGATTTTCCCCCATGTCCAGCCTCCTCCCACTTGCCCTTGGAGTTTTCTGCTTTCGCCAGGCCCAACTTCAAAACAGGGTGCGACTCCTGCAGTTCTAGCCCATTCCATCCGCTGAGTCACTGGGCAAAAATTGGGGGTGGACTGGGATTGCTATGGTATGACCAGACCCATATCATATTGTATCATGTAATACATGTAACTCTGGTAATTTGATGTAATTTGTTAACGTAGCTATGGACAATCACCACTTTTAATAAGTAAAACAGAATAAATGATCTATAAATGGGGCATGTTCCTTGGCTGTATCAACTAACTAGAAGGTAATCCCATGTTGTAGGATGCCTTGCTGGATGTGTTTTTTTTCCTTTTCCGTCATAGACATCCTAACTTCCAGGACCATCCTGGAAGAGTAACCCAGGGCATTCTAGGGTCTAATCTTCAATCATCTAGAATAATATATATATATATAATTATATAACACTGTAATGATAACAATTGTTTAGCAAAAATAATAGTCATGTGCCAGATGTGGGCTCAAAACTACCTAAAGCATCCTAAGACTGGATTATGAGCGCACTTATATTTAGAAGCCTATCATTGTTGAGGACTTCTCCGACAAAATGGTTGCAGACTGAGTCTCTCCCAATGAATTCTTTTGATAGAGGGATCTTCTAAAGTTTTCTGTATATATTGGTTCCCTAGTAGGTCAACCCTGTGAGTGGAACTGCTGAATTGATCCAGGTGAGCCGTGAAAAATAGACAGAGAACATTCCCATCCCTGGCTGGAGCCGTGGTTTGTTAAAGGATACTGTAGCCTATAGGTCATGATAATCCCCAATGAGCCAGGAAATATCACCTATAACTATAACCCACTACAATAAACTACAATAATATGTACACAAATGTAATATAATAATAATAACACAATAAACAATTCAAAGGGATATCCTCCGGCAATGAAACATGGCAATGGAACGTACCTCTTAAACAATTGTTTCCAATTATAGGGCTCCCATTGGAAAAAAAACCTATGAGGTACTTCCATATAGTACCTATATTAAATAACTGGAAAGTACCTATATATTTCAACAATTTTTCAACCTCCATTGCAGTTTGGCCTTTTCCAGCTTGCCGTGTGCAACAAACGGTTGCGATGACCAAAATGCGCCGGTCCTCACCGTCCATAAAAATCTCCATGGAGGCGGAGTGCGGAATGCATGCTCCACCTAGGCCACCCCAACCTTGGGCGCAGCAACTTTGGAACCCAAAGCGACATGACATTGCCAATCTTAGATACCCTGCAAAAAATGACAAATTCTTTGCTGGTTAGTGGATATTCCCATTAATACCAAAAGACTAAAGGATTACAGTATCCATGTAAGATTGACCTAGATGATGTCTCATCTTCGGAGTTTTCCACTTAAATTTGAACACTGAAAATACTAAATTATATAATCGAAATTATATTTATGATGAATATTTTATACATGCATCTTCATGTGTTCAAAATCCCGAATTTGGGCTCAGTCTACCCCCTGCTGTTGCGGGACACATACCTTCCTTATGTTCGGTTTATGCCCAAGCTGGGAAGATCCGAAAAAAAACCACTCAAAAACCTTCAATGTGCCAGTGAATCGACAAACAGATTATCACATAATATCACATGTCTCCAAAAAATATCCATGACTTTGTACCAGAAGGTCAGAAAGGTCAGAAAGCCATAGAAAACCTCCCATTTTTTCGGAACATTTGCTGTACCCCATGTTGCATCCCGAGAAAGCAGCGAACGCAAACTCATCAAAGACACACATGGCGTACTCGCTGTCTGCCACAAAGTTCAGTTGCACGGATCGTTCACCAATCTGCGAGGCCCAGTGTGGCTTCTGTCAGTTAAACTCGGCTAAACCAGGTGGACCAACAGATACGAAATCGCCACTGGTTTACCTAGTGGTATACGCGGTACTTGTTTGAAGCTCACAATGAAAGGTCCCATGTTTTCCAGGTAACTCACTTCCATCCCAAATACCACAAGGTATATCGATATAAATGAAAGCATAGTAACATCGAGTAGTGGGTATTTGAGCGAAGTCTCTGGTTGAAATTCGGGACAGAGTATGCAATATACAGTACATACATCCAACTCAACATCGGACAAACATGAATTTGTTGCACAAGTTCTCTCATGGGGAATTGACCATGGCCAGGTTTGTCCACAACCTGGATCTCCCAGCTGTGTTTTCTATCTCTTAAGCGTCCTGGGCTGAAGCTATGACTTAAAGCGTGCCCCCTTCATTCACAGTTCCCTTTTAATTCTACACCAGAACTACCTGCAACTAGGGGTAAGTACAGCTTGCTTGGGCTTGCGGCTTGTGATTTCAATTCTATATTCCCTCTTCTAAACAAACATGCCATTGGAAACTCCGTAGATGATAATTCTGGTTCCGAACTACCAGGTGAGATCTTCCCGGGCGTTGCGCAGTGACCCCTGCGCGGCGCTTTTTGTCTTTCTGAAGCGCACAGCGGAGCGCACAGCAGAGCGTGCAGCGGAGCGCACAGCGGTGGAAGTCTGGATCTGGCAGGTGGCCGCAAGATTGGACCTCAAAGATCAGGACGGGGATGGTAGTGTAAGGATCCTCCCTTTTTTAGGGCCAAAAAGGGGGAATCCATGGGGATCCTTTCTGAAATCCCGATTTGTTTTGATTTTTTTTTGATAGTGATTTACTTTTCTAGATATCATGGGTCGACTGCTGACAGACCCATGTTTGGAACAAAAATGCTGAACTGGTCAAAGAAGCAAACACTATGGCTGGATAGGTCCCCCAGCTCCACACCATCGCGTGGTCTCTGTTGAGAATTTCTCAGGGGATTTCTGATGTGCAGTTTCTTAAATCATCAAAAATATAAGAGAAACTGTACATCAGAAATCCCTATATTTCTTAAATCCTTTTCTGGATATCTGTTTGATAAGTCTTAGATAGTCTTAGTATATGTAGAATAAAGCCCTCTCCCATGGTATCCCCATCAGCCCTTCCAGCTCCAAGGGACTCCCCGTGCAGCACGTCGCAAGGCAAGACGTTCCACTCGGGACTCCCTGCCGGAAGCGGATGCCGCAGGACCCAGGCGATCACCTCTTTGTCCTTCATGCTCAGCTCGTGTTTCCTGCGCGAATTAGCTGGAAAAAAACCATGGTACTGGTCTATCTTTTGGGGGAGGTGGCGTATAACATATATCTATCTCTATGCCATCCGCCGCAGCCGACACCACCAACCCAGCAATCCCCCCATCTGTTGTGCTTTCGCGGCACCACCCTCGGC
>Ga0126342_10007216_pt1 | contig 19818 bp, 18 predicted proteins | sample Cyp1metagenome_FD_92528 | JGI IMG/M metagenome (GOLD analysis project Ga0126342, IMG submission 92528) | Coral microbial communities from Lord Howe Island, Old Settlement Bay, Australia - Cyphastrea 1 metagenome | ecosystem: Host-associated > Invertebrates > Cnidaria > Coral ... | reverse complement strand
TTTTATGGTGATTTTATGATAGTTTATGATATTCTAAGACATTTTATCGGGATATCATGATAGTTTGTGATATTCTAAGACATTTTATGGTGATTTTATGATAGTTTATGATATTCTAAGACAGTTTATGGTGATTTGATGATAGTTTATGACATTCTAAGACATTTTTTTCGGGATATTATGATAGTTTATGATATTCTAAGACATTTTATCAGGATATCATGATAGTTTGTGATATTCTAAGACATTTTATGGTGATTTTATGCTAGTTTATGATATTCTATGACATTTTGTTGGGATTGCACGATACTTAGTGATTTTAAGATGGTTAGTGATACTTTATGCCGTTTTTTTTGATTTGGGAATGCCGAAGCCTTAGAATGATTTGGAGATGCCAGGTTAAATCATTCATGGAGTCAGATGATTGTCCTTTGAACATTACCATTTTGGCGGATTTCGTGCTTCGTGCTTCGAGACAAACCCAAGTATGATATGACATGAGAACCTGTTTGCTTGATTATCCATGTTGCGAATCCAATACTATCCACAATTCAACAACGCAACAATACCAGTCCCTAAATCAAAATATATTTCGATCTTTGTGAATTGCAACAATTTGCCCGAAATATTTCAGATTTCCAACTGGAAGTATTGATGCATGGACACGTTTTTTGGATAATTCCCTGAAATCTGAATTAGGTCCGGTACAACACGAGGTTTTCAGGGGAATTTGATATTAGGAATCATTACGATCCCCAAACTTATAGATGTCCAACTGAAAAACTTTACGTACGCAACAAAACATGTTCAGTTTAGTGACTTCTTACACTTGATCTATTTTAATAATACAAAATCTTCATGTTTGATAAACAAATTAACATCCAAAATCATCTATTTAGAATCTATTTCTACTAATACGAATCATCAATAATCATCATGCCATTCATAATTCATCCAAAAAATCATCAACATTTCTACATCCTGCTATTTTTTATAATCATTTCACATACAAATACTGGTTGGTGGTTTGGAACATTGTTTATTTTCCATAATATATGGGATAATCCTTTCCATTGACTTTCATATTTTTCAAGATGGTTAAAATCACCAACCAGTTATGGTTGGATCTGACTTTTCCAGTTTTTTAAAGATGCTATAACTGGCTAGTTGACTGGGCTTATAATATGGTTGTGTATAATATGGGTTCTTTTTTAGACACAGCAAAAAACCCACAACGCATCCGCCCTTCGCATCGAAGTCGCTTCGCCGCTTCGCCCGGATCTGATCCCAGGAGCTCTTCAGCAGCTTATCGCAGCTGTCGCAGCTGCGCAGCCTGGACTTGGCTGAGAACGGTCCAGCCTTAGGCGGACGATCTGGGACCATCTGGATCTATGGGATGGATCTATCCCATGACGGATCCATGGTGCTGGTATGCTAACATGACTGGGGTATATGCATGAGATCCTGTGGTAAATTAACATAGACCCTGAAAATGACCCATGTTTAGTGGAAACTAATCTTCCAACCCCGATGACTGCCAGGGTCTATGTTAATTTACTGGATGGTAAATGTTACCATAATGTTACATACATCGATCCTATGGGTATGGTCGTCCTGGATGTTTAATATAGGGGGGATGGGATTAGCATGGATTACCCGGCCTGGTCAACGTTTAGAGTTTGCGGAAATGGCCCATAGAAATAGATGGTTTACCTATGAAAAATGGTGATTTTCTATAGCTATGTTAAATTACCAGAGAGTACCCATACCAAATTCTTAATTTAATTAGTGTATAGTTATAACTTAACGTTAATTTCATGATGATTATACGTAGTAATCCCTTCCCCCTATTACACGAATAACAAAAACTAGGGTCCGTCTCCAAGTTTGGAAAATTTGAGGTTGGCCAATATGATTTTTAATTGATCCCCTTTAGAAAACAATTTAGAAATGAAGCTACCATTTCAGGGTTTCACCCCCTAATAATAACAACTATTCAACCCCGGGGCAGTAGGGTCCGTCTTTTAAGGTCGAAAAAAGTATTATATATTAAGGTTTTTAATTTATATAATATTAGGGGAAAGCTTCGAAATCCACTTTTTGGCAATATTTTAATTAGATGTTCAAAGGAAATCTAATCGATTTTGAAGTAGACTTTTTTGTTTGTTGCCATACTTAGTAAACTGGAAATTGAGATGTACCTGAACCTTTCAGACCTTGAAATGGCTGATATTGGATGATGTAAGTATTTCTTCGATTCGAGGTTTCATGGTTTTCCATTGTGGGAATATGTGGGAATCAGCTGCAAATCCAACAAGCCATGCGCGCCATGCGCGCAGTGCGCCACGAGGCGGAAAAAGCATGAGCTCTTCGGTGTTTAAAGCTTTGCCGCAGCTCCAACTGCTGGATGGGGAAGGTGGCTCGGTGGCTTTGCTGGTTTCTTCAGATTAAACAGTATGAATTACCCTCTGGTTATGACTAACATAGCCATTGAAAATCCACCCATTTTTAATAGGTAAACCCAGGTAAACCATCTATTTCTATGAGCCATTTCCCATGGCTATGTTAGTCATAACCAGAGGGTAATATGTATTATATAATCCTAATGGCTTATACTTATAATTGATAATCACTATGTTGCTTTATAAATACATGAATTATGTAATAATAATATAGGCTTAGGACGTTTTATGGTGTCATATAGCTTAGCAGTTACTGGATGGATTGTAGCCATACAGAAAAGGTGAGACTTGGGGCAAGGGGACCAACATGGCAATTCATCGGGACGCTAATACAAATTGTTGTATCTGTTCTCATCAGCGATAAATGGAGGCTTCATAATTCATACACTTCGAAACATATCCCTTAGACTCGAAGACTCGAACCCCAAGGAAGGCGAAAAAATATTCCAGGATCATCATAGAGCTTGAAGATTGGTGAAAACGTCCCATGAAATCACAACCAAATTAGAAATTCCTTGGAGGAGTTGCCTGTGACTTGGTGATCCTTTTAATACCAAAACAACTTCAAATATCCCCCCAAAATATGGCCTGAAAAATGGTACGTTTACCTACCTCCACAAATTGGATCCTGGAGATCTCCCAAGAACTTGGTGATCCTTGGTGATGCTTGGTGAACTTGGAGAAATCACCATCTTTTTTCGCTGGGCCGTTCGGCTGGGGTCAGGCCCGCTGGACCAAAATCCGCCGCCGCCGGCAACGCCGTGTCGAGGTGCCGGCGAATTCATCGCATCCCAGTATTCCCAGTTTTTGGCAACCCCCAAGATAGAAACACACCACCAAAATGGAGATATTTCATGACTGTTCTCCAGCTTTTTGGGGTTATGTCTAGCTGCACAAAATACATGAAAGTTTCCGAATTTTTCAGACCTCAGTTGCTGGATAGATCCAATACCGAGAACTGTTGTGGGTGAAATTTTCGGTGGTTTTTGTGAACATTTCCAGAAAATTGAGAAATGGGATGATGATCCCTTTTAGTATTCATTTGGAGTGTTGAAACATAAGTTTAATCAACCAGACACATCGTGGTAAAAAATCATTTGAAATATCAAGATTAATGTGTGTGATCGCCCTCTCCTGAGGTGTATATAATCACATGCTGGAACAGTTGCAAGCTTGATGAACTGGTTGGTGGTTTCAAACTTTTTTTATGTTCCATTTCATATATGGGATGTCATTCAAAACCCATTGACGAACTCCATCATTTTTCAAGATGGGCACATTGCACCACCAACCAGCTATATTATTCATTAGATCAGGTATTAATCACTAATAACCATGGTTAAAACCACTATTAATCACTATTAACCATGGTTATTGCACCACCAACCAGTGAATTTTCTGACACGAATAATTCAACCATCAGATTGTGATGGGAGATTCTCTGCCACGTTGGATCACTGGAGGGGCACCATGTTTTCCGTGGCAGTTGCGGCAGGTGCTTCCCCGCGGCGACCAGGACTGACGAAGCCATGGGGTGATGTGCAAAAGGTTGTTGGATGGCAACGCCATGTTGGACACCAGCGAAAAGCGTTGAAAAATCCCGGTGATCAGAACATAGGGGCTAAAAAATCAACAGAACACTGCTCAGTTTCATGGTTGTGAATTGTGAACTTCATATCCCACTTTGTTTCCAATGTTGTCCACACATCACCGTTACCCAGAGCTGCTCTTTGTTTGGGCTTTCTAAGGGAGGGTTTTTTCGGGTAACCGGCCAACAGGTTTTGGGTCCCCCCTTTATAAGTCGGTCCAAAAAACCCCATCAAGGTCTGTATATTCCCTCTGGTAAACATACAAACAACTATGGAAAATCACCATTTTTCATGGGAAAATCCACTATTTCTATGGCAATTTTCAATAGCTATTTTGACATAACCAGAGGGTAGACCTTGATCTATCACGAAAAATATCCTATACACATCCAACAGTAAGTTATTGTAGAAAATTCAGTCAACAAATAACATCCGTAGAAACATTCAGTCGACATCCCCCTTAATGTTGCTTGGTGTTTTTTCTTCATCTTGCATCATGTTCCACCCATTTTTCACAGGTGAAATCCACCTTTTCCACCATTTTTCATAGGTGAAATCCCAATTTTCTCCGAAATTTCCTTGGTCAAATCCCGCATTTTTCCATCGCTTTTCATGCTTGGGATCCAGGCACTGCTCCAGTTCCCAAGCCGCCCAAGCCGCCACGGCAGCCGCCACGGCCGCCCGAAGGTGGGTTTAACCAATCAGAGATGATGGCAAAGCATTTTCTGGCATCATTAATATATGTTTGGGATATAATTCATATTTATCAAAGTGTATTGATATGTATGGGGAATATTAACTTAATGGGAAATAATTCATGGAAAATACTGGGGGTATTCAGCCAGTGGGAAACCAATTTTAAGCGATCTTCCATGATTGGTCGTGTCTTTTCGAGTCAGCCCGTGGGGTGGCTGGGAATCATGTCAGAGAGGTAGATAGTCAGATAGATAGATAGATAGATAGATTGATAGATAGATAGATAGATAGATAGATAGAGAGAGAGAGAGAGATAGAGATAGAGAGATAGAGATAGAGATAGATAGATAGATAGATAGATAGAGATAGATAGATAGATAGATAGAGATAGATAGATAGATAGAGATAGATAGATATATAGATATATAGATAGATAGATAGATAGATAGATAGATAGAGATAGATAGATAGATAGATAGATAGAGATAGATAGAGATAGATAGATAGATAGATAGATAGATATATAGATAGATAGAGATAGATAGATAGATAGATAGATAGATAGAGAGAGAGATAGATAGATAGATAGATAGAGATAGATAGATAGATAGATAGATAGAGAGATAGATAGAGAGATAGATAGAGAGATAGATAGAGAGATAGATAGATAGATAGATAGATAGATAGATATATAGATAGATAGATAGATAGATAAATAGATAGATAGAGATAGATAGATAGATAGATAGATAAATAGATAGATAGATAGATAGATAGATAGAGATAGATAGATAGATTAGATAGATAGATAGATAGATAGATAGATAGATAGATAGAGATAGATAGATATAGATAGATATAGATAGATATAGATAGATAGATAGATAGATAGATACAGTAGATCAATGGGAATTCCAGGATCCTAAAATGGAGGTACGTAAACGTACAATTTTTCAGGCCATATTTTGTGGGGATATTCCCTGAAATTTAGCCATGAAACTTAGCCATGTTGCAGCTATGTGAGAGTTTGGTGCGTTCTGTTGACATCAAAAAAACCTCGACATGCACAGGTGCAGGCTACCCCCAGATGGTGAACCTGCCAGGTGGGGTATCCTGACGAACTGGAAGATGAACACGTATTTTATGACACAGATACTACCGTTATTTTCTTGCTATTCCATGTTATTCCAAATAGTATGATGATGATGATGATGGTAGTGGTTTATCAATGTTTATTAATGGTTATTAATGGGTTTTGATGGTTTTTGATGATGATGATGATGATGATGATTTTTGATATATGCTTGAAACCCTAAAGGAAACCCTAATGACTGTATTCACCATTCATGGCTAATTCTTCCATGATGATGATGACATTTTCACCCATTGGATCATCTCTCCAGGTGACCTTCGTTCTGCTCGCAGCAATCGCATGGACGTAGTCTTGACCAAATCAGAGGCGACGTAGTCGTAGTCTGCGCGGGATCTCATGGGGATTTCATGACGACTTCAACGGGGATATTTTTTCTGTGTATAGTAACCCCCCCCCAAAAGATAGAAATGTCCAAGATAGTGATGAACTACTGTTCCATCTTATTTTTTGACGATGAAATAGAATATAGAACATGCGCATTGTTTTTGATACTTCTATGGTGCTTGATGGGATGACGATGATGACCGAGCTGTACGGCTGTAGTTCGACTGTGGGGTGAAACCGTTGGAACCGAACTGGATATGAATGGTGATTGAAACCACCCATCAATGAATGATGAATGGGGTTGTGAATGGTGACATAATGTGTTAACTATGTATTGTATATACAATAACTATATTTATATATTTATAATATATACATATATGTCAATGGTGATATGGTTGATTTGAATAGTTTTAACACATATGTGTGGTATTGTGTGGTCTAAGATATTAGTAATTAGCAATCGAAATTGGGAACTCAATCCGCGTGACATTTTTCAAAGGGGTTGCTTTCAGGTGGATCGCTACATGAACCTCATCTATTTTGCTGAAGTTCCGACTAGAGAAACAGCCATTGGGAGGTGAAAGGTCTCAAGATGTCTCAAGACCCAGGCCGCAAGCGAGAACTGGTACTACATGCCACCTGGGGGTCGATTGGGCAGTTTAAAAATGTTTAAAAGATATAATTGGAAGGGATTATTATGGGAACACTGGAGTGTACCTTCCATCCTAATAATGATGGTTTGTCTGAAAATTAAGAAAAACCATGGGAGACCAACCAAATAACCAACAATCTGCTGGTCAAAAAAACTTTCTCCTCAACATGAAGTTCGCATTCCCCGTCGCAGCCGTTTTGGCTTCAAAAATTCGCTTGGGGGACCAATTGTTTGGAACTGGTTCTCAAGTCTCCTGTGACCCAACTTGCCAAGTCGCCCATCCCTCAATCCTAGGTCCCAGGTGATCCACATGATGTAAAACTAGTGGCTGAGGAAACATGTTAGACTTTGTGGAAACAAGATCCAACAGATCCAACAGATTTTCAAGCATCCTATACACGGCCGGTCCCTTGACTGGTAAATCATGCCTGGTAAGGTGAATTTGAGTGATCTTGAAAGATGACAGTGGTCATGACAATAGCTCTGGTTGGTGGTTTGGAACATTCTTTATTTTTCCCATCATATTGGGAATAATTGTATAGTAACCCCAACTAACTATATAATATTTCAGAGGGGTAGGTATACCACCAACCAGATTATAAAACCCACATCTTTTTCAGTCCAACCTCCCAAAATCTGTTGAGTTGTGCTCAGGTTTTGCCCCGTGTGTTTCCATGATTTTTGCCCGTAACAGTTCTAAACATGGAAAAACATAGCAGCATCTGGTGGTTTCAACATGTTTCAACTAGAGTTCTCATTTTCAAGAGTAGAAATGAGAATTCATGGTCCCCAAGGACTGAAACCATCAGAATTCCTACAGCTCACGGACGCCCTGTCCTCCTGTCATGGTGGCAGCTCCGGTTTTCCATGACTCCATGACGGAGGACAATCGGTGGCGGTGCTCCCTGAATTTTCGTCGCAGCTGGGTTCTTGATTTTTTGGATGTGTACAGTTTACATAACTATGGGAAATCACCATTTTTCATGGGAAAACTCACTATTTCTATGGCCATACCCAGAAAACATCCCATGAACATGGGGCAAAATGAGGAAACCCATGGAAGCAACCAGGAGGAAATCAGATCTGGCAGCCGAGTAGGGCCACTGGCCTTCTCAGGAGTGGCTGGCTTGGGATCCCATGGTAAGCTACAAAAAGATGTGGAATTGTATGAAATGTCTAGGAAAATGATGGCAAGTTCCAGCTTCGAATGGAAAAACCTATGGGATTATCATTCTGTAAATGGCAGGTTTTTCAATATCCATGTCAGTCTACGGGAGGGTAGTGGACTGTGAGCTTGTATGATTGGTCGTAGTTTTTGTGATATTTTATACGCCAAAGCGTTTGGTGATTTCAAACCAACACCAACCATGGGTAACCAACAGGTACCAACACACCTTTAAGCGAGAATTGATCAAGAATCTTTGGAAGATCAGGGATGATGATCTGAGTACACCTTGGCTGCGGAGGTGCATGGTTCATCTAAAAAGCTACAAGTGGTGGTATACATCATCCGTTTCTGGGCCATCGATTCCAGCAGGAGACAACAGATAGAAGGATACCCTCTGGTTATTTACCATAGACCCTGACAATACCCAAGTTTTAGTGGAAACTATTCATACTACTCTTCCAACCCCCTGCAACTGGCAGGTCGGAGGCATGTTTGTGCCGTATCGGTGCCCCTGTTTTGCAACCGCCAGGCGATTATGTGCAGATGGGGGAGGTGATTGGCACTGGCGCCCAGGGGCAGGTCGGGTGGGCGCTGGGTCGGTTTTTGTGAATCATGGTGAATCAAGAATGGCTGAATTGACAAAGTCATGGGGATGTTTAGCAGCATGGCAAACATCTAAGACTCTGACCCATTTTAACCAAGAGCACAGTTGTGAGGAGATTCACCAGCAGAAATCAGATGATGTTCATGAACAAATGCGGATGTAAGGGAGCGAGAATGTGGACAATTTATATAATGAACATCGGACGTCAGCTGTGCTGAGTAGTTTTTTTGGCCCCTGGAACTCGGAAAAAGTAGCCTACCATCCAGCCCACTTACCATAAATTCCAATTGCTAAGCTTAGGGATCATGAAAGAGCGGATATTCTATCCACCTCAGTTAATTTTGCACTTCAATCTTGTACCAGATGTACTCGTACGATGCAGAAAAGTTGGAAATCTGGAAAATATGGGGAACACATCATTGAACTACCATCCGGGTTTTGCACATCTATCGGCATCTTTTTGGGGGTTGCTATGATGGGGTCGCCCATCGAAGAAAATTGCCCCATGGGTGACCCGAATTCCCTGGACCGAACACAAGCGAGTCAGATCCTTGATGGGATCATAGCATGGGCAATGTTCTTTTTGTTTCCGATTCTTCTATTCCCGGCATTGCTTGATATTAATTAATAGATATTAAATGATATTAATAGCATTTTATAAATGGCTGTAAATCTACACCTGTCATCGGGTCCCCTCGCAAAATGTATATCATGTCATTCTCCTGATCACTGGTTAGATCCCATCACAATGTATTTTTCATTGGTTACCCAGCAGTAAATGATGTTTTCCTTCACGTTTGGAAACCTAGATCATATTTCTTGGGAAACCATGATTTTTCCATATCGACTTCCAGTTTCATTACACAACCCACTATTGAACCTAGTATGATTCCAATCAACCCACACCTCATGTATATTCCCCATTCAATCCTTACTGAAAGGGAATCCTACCCCCATGAAATCCGCATCAATCAACCCATTATCCCCATTAAATCCTAGATCTCCATTGTTGGTTGGTTAATTCCCCAGCTTGTGTATTATCCTGGATATCCCGGAAAAAAAAGCATGATTCGTTGGATAAATCCCCATTGTTGATGTTTAAAGTTAAATCAGTAATTATTTTTGATGGTGAACTTCCCCTAAATCCCTACTTTGGAGTTCAGTTCCAGCTACAAGTGGATATGTATATATATATATATGTATACAAGGTGGTACCCCCTAGTTATAAGTTGGTTTGTAAACCCCATTAACTACAGATTCCAGATACATCACCTATAAACCATAGTTATTGGAGTTATAAACCAACTTAGCTATCTTGGGGGCACAACCTTATATATATATACACATGTATATTATAACTAATCATAACCCAAACATACCCGAACCACAAGTGGTTATACCCCCAACTTATGGGGCTTATCACCCACAAGTCGGGATCATCATCCTAAATACTGTATGGTTGAACATGAACAGTCTTGTTGAAAACCACCAGCCAAATATGTATATAGGGTGTGTATATTTATATAGTATATATAAGTATACAATATATATATATATATATATATTAATATATAGTATACATATATATATATATATATGTATAATGTATTTATACTATATACACATAGACATAACATATTATACAACTAATATAAGCTTGCGACGCTTCCTCTCGCCCCCGTTGAAAGATAAGACGCCCATGCCAGGTGTTCGCCTGCCACATGATGCAAGTGCCCAGCAAAGCGTTGGCAGCCAAGGCCCTATAAACAGGGAGATGACGTGGCAAACATAGGGATTTCAGCATCAAATCTGGGGAATATTGGCATTGAATTGATATTTATTGATGTTTAAGACATGATCGGTTTCAACAACTCCAAATTGTATCCATCAAAACCAAGGATTTCGAAAAAAACACTTGGTAACTTTTTTTTCGGGTGTGTCTGAAAATAGGAGTACCAATAAAAACTGGTAGCTTTAGTGGGGAATAGTGATGACATGGTGATTAAACATCGAATTTGGAGTACCTTCTTTTGAGACAAAGCCCACTGTGAAGTGAACTAGCCAGTCAGCAATGAACACATCTTCTGGAAAATTTAGTGCCAATATCATTGAATTCATATTTTTATATATTTTTAATATTATATGTACATATATTTCGAAATATGAACACACATATTTTCCTAATTTGTGCCATTTCGACCAGGGGGAAACCCCGTTCGTCCCCGCAGGTGGTGGACAGTCAGCGCTTGCTTCTGACTGCAGAGAACCCCGAAGAGGTGGCAAAAAAGCTCGAATCCGAGGTGCGTTTTGTGGTGTTTTTTTGGGTGTCTTTTGAACATCCGTGGGAAAATGATGGGAACTATGGGAACATCTGGGATTTTCCTTGGACAGTTGTATATTTTTACATGATTTGGGATTTTTTCTGTATAGTTTTTGGGGAATGGAAAACATCGAATCAGCAATTGACTCCTTACAATTCTGGAAATGAGGCCGCGAAGATGGGCGAAGACCTTGACCAAATAGCCTGATAACATCTGATAACCTAGTGTGGGTAAAACAATGTCATAAACCATCCCCCAGTCATCACCATAAATAGGTGCTATGGTTACCATTCCCAGTCATGGGTGGTAAAAATGGCATTGTTTTACCCACATTGGTTGGTTTATGTTGGTTTGAAATTTTACGAAGGTTCGATCGCTGGATGGGTTCCGTTTCCCAGGTGTTTTGGTTCTAAAATCATCTAAAATCTACAGATCTTCTCGTTAGGCTTGGTTCCGCTTGGACAGGCAGAAGGGCCGAAGACAGAGAGTTGGGTCCACTCCACTCTTTCGGAAATGGTATAATGGGATTTAATATGGGAGTTAATGGGGTTGAAAATAGGGTTTAATAATGTTTAATTTACTGGTATACCATATATATATATATCAATATATGATTTTTCTGGGTGGGTCTGAAAATTGTCTTAAAAAAGCACCAACAACATCACCATTTACCCTCTGGTTATTTAACATAGCCATGGTATAGATGGCCCATTTAGTTCGATGGCTCACCTATTAAAAATGGTGGATCTTTCCATGGCAAACTGTATGGAAAATGGTTGATTTTCCCAGCTAGAAACCTCTATGAAAAAAAGTGATTTTCCATGGCAAACTGTTAAAAATAACCAGAGGGTATATCACCCGTAAATGGCCATAGAAATACTGGATTTACTCATTGAAATTCTGGTGATTTTCCATCGTTTTCACCAGGAAATTTTCCAACAAACGGCGCAGGTGCGCATCCTCAGAAATGTGGAGCACGTGCCTTGGACCCCTTGGAAGATGTGATGAATAAAAAGCGGGACCTGGAAAGTCTGGAAAGTCACCATTTTTTAGAGGTAAATTATCAGAAAAGCAATATAAAATCATCTGTAAATGTCTATAAATACATATATATATATTTTTTTTTTTTTAAAGATAGGTAAATCATCATGTGAATCATATTTTTATTGATAGATGGGCCATCTATAGCATAGCAAACTGTTAAATAACCAGAGGGTACTAGTAGGTAAGTCGGTTTTTTTCATTAGCAAAACTGTTGGATGAATGGTGGAAATCGATCTAGAGTTAAAAGGGGTAACCTAAACCAACAAAAACAACACGAAAAGTCAACAGCCAAAGCTTGATTAGTTTCTATACCCTTGAATACATATATATATATATATGTATACACATATATGTATATGTATATTGAAACTGCCAATAAGGAAGTCCCCTGAATACCCTTGAATATATATATATATATGTATATGTATATGTATATTGATATTGAAACTGCCAATTAGAAAGTCCCCTGAACACCAAAACCTAAACGGCCAGAAACTGGGCAAACTGTCAAAGTTCTTTGGCATCGGGTAGCCAAAGGAACTACCGTCCGGTACTGAAGCATGGCAATTAGAACGCTTCTACTGGGAAAATCATATGTATATATATATATTTAAATAAAGGTTGTTCCGTTGCCACGTTTGATTGCCGGAATAAACCGCATTTTCTGATATATATATAATCAAATCATTTGCAGATCATTTTCTTCCAACATAGGTTTTTGTCCATAATAAGTGTCCAATTGTTTACATTGCCATGATGGGGTAAACCAAAGGTTACCATGATGTACACTGTGTTGCCCCACCAGAAACCTACCTACGAAGTAAGTTAGCTAACTACAAGGTACACGCTTGATCGGCGGCCGTGGCGTTTTTTGAAAATACTGCCATGCTGGCACTTTATCTTAAATATTCTTAAATGGACCCCAAAAAAATAATGAAATCTTTGATTGCAACGTCTTCTTTCTTAAGGAATCCTGCCAACTCCTGCTAGAAGTCGAAGGCAGATACAGGTCCAAGACTTTGTCTCCAGACCCATTGGTATACCAGACCCTTGCATCTTCACACATCCATCTTTTTCAAAGTAGCATTGAGCGTATAGCATCAAGAGCGTGTAAAAACATCCTGTAGAAAGTTGAGAGCGTATTTGTTTGAAGCGGCCTTTCTGAATCAGGGTGGAATCCCCGCTTGATCGTGAGCCGCAGCCTTAGGGCATCGCGCAGGAGCCTGTGAGGCCCTTCGTCTATGTCCACACGCCCGTCAACCTTTCGGCAACCCCGGAGGACCACCTTCATTGATTGCTTTGCTAGCGTTTTCCCTTCGCGGTTTACCGCGTTGCAACCACATCCGTGCCTCGCAACGGTATGGTATGTATCTCCACATTTCCATGTAAAACTCACATGATAGCTAAACTCACCCTTTAATCGGGGATCAGTTGCTGCTGCTAATTTCGCTTCCCCTTGTTTGAAGGCTGCCCCCTTTGCGCGTTTGCAGGAACTTGCTCCCTCGATCCCAGCTCCCCGCTCCTATTGCATCCTCCTCATCATCATCATCATCACCACACTCACCATCATCACCCTCACCCTCACCCTTACCCTCACCATCCTCATCATGATCATCTTCGTCAACTAAAATAACATCATCCTCATGCTCATCAACATCCTCTTAATCATCACCATCATCAACAACGTCACCATCATTAGCGTCATTATCTTTGTCTTCTTCTGCTTCATCATCATCATGATCATCAGCGTCATCCTCATCGTTATCACCATGCTCATCAGCAGCATCCTCTTTTCTTCATTTTTGGCCTCAACACCCTCCGCCTCATTATTCTCCTCCTCCTCATCATCATCACCACCATCATCATCACCATCCTCTTCATCATCATCATCATCACCATCGTCCTCATGATCTTCATTACTATCTCCCTTCTCCTCACCACCATACTGCGTCACTCTCTTCACCTTCTACTCACCATCCCTCGACCTCGTCACCGTGGTCCTCCTTCTCCTCATCCTCCTCACCCACCTCCATCTACCTACTGCCATGCTCTGTAACCCTTGTTCCCCCCAGCCTTCACGCAGGCTCCATGGATTGCCGCGCTTGCAGCTGCTGGCCACCCTCGGGATTTTGGTGTTCCTTGGCTTATAAATTTTCACCTGCTGCGACACTTTCGCCATGTCTTCCCTCTGGAGTTTCCATTGTGCATCGGCTACTTCGATTACAGGACGCAAATTGCAATGCCTGACCTCGTTTCCTCAAGTCGTTATATTGCAATCCCTATTTCAAAACCATGTTTTTCTTGCGGTTGTTTTCACCACGCACATATCATTTCGCTAGCCTCTGTTTGATTCTGCGGCATTCCTTTGTTCAAGTGGTCGTCAGCACGAATTTCTCCCTTTTTTTGGCTTCCCATTATTTGCCTAGGTGCTTGCGCCATGCTCACCACGCAGCTGACATTTTGACAGTGGAAAAAGACAACTTGTCAGCCGCACCTGCAGTGCTGCCCTTTGGGGCTTCCTCACCGGCATTTTTTCTTAAGACCCCTCCATTTGCTTACTTCCAGTTCATAATCACCTACCTTTTGCGTTCCCCCTCTTGAGTTTGAAGTGACCTTTCTGAACCAGGAGGCCGTGCACATGCCTTGGGTTGTGTCGGTGCTGCGCTGGCGGCGGGAGTTGAATCTGCTGGAGGTATCCAGCTGGGTGCCTGAGCTATTTCCAGAGGATTACAAGGTGGTTGGTTGTGCAAAAGAATATGGATGATTTTGATTGGCTTACTGTGCTTTTTCTGTTGAATATATATATATATTATATTTATATATGGTTGTTCGGTATATTTAGTTAAAGAGAACGATTATGATTTAGCAACGGATTGAATGGAATTCGTGCTATATCTTTTCTCAAACAACTCGAGGTGGATGAATGCCCTAATGGGCGATGCTGCGGGGATTTCAACTGCATGTATTTTCACAAGCTTTCGGAGCAGCGTTGCAAGAATTGGTCATCATGCGATGGAAGCCACTGCTCTGCAATCCGGGTTGATGATGTAACGCGGATTTGTATTACTTTGATCATTGACGTTGCTGATGATGTAGGGTGCTATGGTCCTGATGATATAGAGACTGTTATGTTTTTTGAAAGCAATTATTAGATCCTTTGAAGTGAAGGGACATCGGTTCCGGTCATCATTAGGGCTTTGGGGCACTGCTGTTTTCTCAAGATTCTAGTGAAGACGTGGGTGGTTTCACGAACAATTATTGCTGTCGGCACTGCATTGGGTGTATTACACTGTTTCAAAATGACTTCGTAAAAGGTCGAACATTTTTGGAAGTGCCACAGAAGTTTAAATATCCTTGGGTGGCAGCTATTGGTGAAGCAGGGTTACGGTGTCTGTCCATGCAGGGTAGAGTGGATGTAGGAATACATATGCGTTGCTGTTGTTGTTGTTGTTGATGATGATGTTGTCGTTGTCGTTGTCGTTGTCGTTGTCGTTGTCGTCGTTGTTGTCGTCGTCGTCGTCGTGGTCGTGGTCGTTGTGGTGGTCGTTGTGGTGGTGGTTGTTGTTGTTGTGGTTGTTGGTTGTTGGTTGTTGGTTGTTGGTTGTTGGTTGTTGGTTGTTGGTTGTTGGTTGTTGGTTGTTGGTGTTTGTGTCGGTGTTGGTGTTGGTGTTGGTGTTGTTGCTGTTGCTGCTGCTGCTTCTGCTGCTGCTGTTTTTACCATTCAGCGGAACTGCGATGGTTTTTCATACGTGTTGGTGCTCGCGTTTTTGTATGAGGATTTGCTTGGTTTGCTTTGCGAGGGCGGTAATATGGGTACATATAGTGGCATTGGATGAAATATCGCGCAGTGTCGGAGATTGATATTGGCTTAGTCAACACTGCTACATAGTGTGCAATGGGACTCACTATTGAGCTGGCCGTTTTTTGCCTTGTGATGGAAACTAGGGAACATCACGGATTGTGTATTTCTCAATGTATTGAAAGGGAAGGGACTTTATTCACCTCTCAATGTATTGAACAGTAAAGTTGTGCTTTTTTTGACGGAATCAAGAAAATTATATATGGTTGTAGTAGTTTGTCATTTGGGCATATATTTTGTCAACATTCCAGTACGTATGCCAGTAATAAAATTATGGGGAATGTTTGTTTCTGTTTTATCGTAGAGACTGTCAATTACTTACCAAAATATACGTGGTTTTGTCTGAAAATGTGATATTCAAAAACCAATGCGGTTGTTATCATTGTGCTATATCGTCCTTATCGGGTGGCTGAAAGTTGGGTATATTACAACTTTTAGAGAAATCCATTTGTCATATTGCCCTAAAATGATATTATATATATAATATTTCTGTTGTTCGGGTGTTTTTCGTTTTTGTTAGAGCCACAGGCTTGGCTTGAGCTGGTCTCCAGGTTACTGCTTGAACTGCAATTTTGAAATGATATATCCAAATCTTTAGGATGTTTTGAAGGGTATAGGCAGATATCCGAGTTGGAAATTATGAAGGCTTTGAGATGGTGGAGATGCACGAGAAGAGATTGGGGTGTAGGGGGCAGAATCTTCAGTTTGGGGATAAAGCAAAGTTTTTATTGGAGAATTGTCTGTAAAATGCGAGTCCAACGGGGAACGCATCTATAAATATTTATATATGGGGAGTTTACCGTCATTCATTTGTAGTGACGTGGCCTTTAGGGCATCTTGGTAGAATCCCACGCTTCTTCGCTCATGTATGTCCACACGCCCATCAACCTTTCGGCAATCCCGGAGGACCACCAGTACCAGCACCAGGAACCAGTAGCAAAGGAGATGCGACAGGTTCCCGAAGATTTGAAATGCGACTTCATGAACTCCATGGTCAAGGCTCTCGTCAGATCCTGCATCCCAGTGGTTGGGTATGATTTCTTGTTGGAACCTAGTTGTGGTTTTGGCACGTGGTCAAACCCTGGAAATGGTATGAATTTGGCCGACCGTTTGCCATTATTATCAGTCTTGCGGGGAGGCAGTGATTAAGCAAGGTGAGGTGGTGTGAATCTAAGGGTGCCACCCCAAACATCACCACCTGAACAAATAAGGCTTGACCATTGTATAATTGGTATTAACCAGACCAGCATCAACCTTTATTGTACGGGTTTATTAAGCCCTTGTTAGGTGTTTAAAGGGCCCGGGGGCCTTGAATGTCCATGCAGTGGGTTGCAGGAGAAGAAGGTCAGCAAGACGAATCACCCTAAAGAATCAGAGGACCTCTTGGGTTAGTTCTGGTCTTTGGCATGTTTAAGTTGCAAGTTTCAGTCTTGGGTACCTGCCCATAGGTAGCTTGCGGTAATATGCAGCAGGAGGAGTAGAAACCCCAAAAAATGTATAGAATCACTTCAGACATCAGATTTGGTGGATTTTGAAGCCATAAGAAGAGGACTGGCCGTACCCACAGAAAATGCAATGTAAGAATGGGACCTTGTTACGCAGCTGATAGAAGCTTCAGAAATACCGCTTTATAAGTGGAGATATTCTTCAAACCAATTTTTCCTAATATTATGACAATAGTCCTGGAAGTTCCCAACATTGCTTGCTCCCAACGGGCCCTATATATCAACCAAGCTCCCTGTCGCAAATTACTGTACGAAACCACCAAAATAATTTTGGTGGTGGCGGTCGTGGTATCCAATGCCAAAGTCAATGTAAGATATTGGGTTGGCCCCATAGTCACAGGTTACCCACATGCAGATAAAACGTGATTCACCCACTTGTGGTATTTGAAGGCGTTAGTCAGGGTTGAACATTTGGGGGCTTCAATTCCTGCGTGGCTTCCTTGCAGGACACTTTTTTCCGTCGTGAACCAAGCCCTTTGTTCTTCGAACCTCATTTGCTTCAGGTGCCTTCGACCCATGAGTGGCTTGTTGTGGATTTGGCAATCATATGGATTGAGGGTACAAGCATGTACAAGCTGTCCGTGTGTCCAGAGGTGGCAGTGACCTATCAACTGCCCCCGACTCCAAAATCAGAGAAGAGAAAAGGTGGCATATTGTGGCAGAGGGGACATGGAGCCAAATCCGTGGTTGGATCATGTAAACTTCGATGTAGAGAAGATACCGAAGGAAGCGTTCGCCCTGAATATGGTACACCCACTCACATATTGCTACTGATCAGGGCACTACAAGCCGGAGAGGCTGAGGCGATTTTTGCCTGTTGCAGGTACAGCATGCGCACAGCAATAAAGCTTTCCATGGCCAAAGTCCGGGCAGTGCAGCATAGAATGGCAGCATGTGGTGGTGGAATGCTAGCCCTGCGGCTCCAGCTCGCGACCTCCCGGTGCCACGATAAGGGGTTGAACTGCTTCAGCTAAAGCAATTGCGCAGTGTTAAAAAAGCCATACTGGTTCATGATCGTAAGGGCGGTAGTAGAAAGTAGAAAGTTACGAGCGTAGCATCAAGCGCGTGTTACTTCTAAAGCCTTTTCTATTTAGCCTACTAGTACTTGTAAGTAACTTACCTCCTTTATAATTGGGGCCGTGCTTACATGATCGGCAGGTAGAGGCATTTCATCATTTCTAAGTAGTGTTTTCCACATGTAATTAAGATGTCCGCGTCCAAGTTGCATGTAAGCATTTGTAAGTCGGATAAGTTAAGATATGTTTTAACATTCTTACGAACTAGACATTTTTCAAATCCCCAAAACTTATCTTACTTAGCAAAAGACATCCATTATTTTTGGAGAGGTTGCTTTAAAATATGAATTAAAAGCTCCTGAGGCCGCTGCATCGGGTGTGTTCGGTTTCTTATAGGCGGCTCTTTGGGTTGCTTTTGGCGCTGTTTGGGGTTGATGAGCTGTGACATGTTGTGTTTGTCGTCAATGCTGCTGATTGGGTCGCTTTTGGCCGTGCTCGGGTTGTGTCGGGTTTATTCGACCTGGCCAGCCTCTGCCTGCAGCTGAGAAAACTCGCCAAGGGCTCCCTGCGAGACTAAAGGTGTGAAGGGACGAACGGCGAACTCTTTGTTTTGATTCGCACTCTCCAAAGCCCGAGACGCCCGACGCGTCGCCGACGCAAACGCGAGGTCCGGGTAGCACGGGTCGCGGCTCTCGAGAAAGACAGGAAGAGGAAAGCCCAGAGCCCAGCTGCGCCTCCAAGAGAGAAAGAAAGAAAGAAAGAATGAAAGAAAGAAAGAAAGAAAGAAAGAAAAGAAAAGAAAAGAAAGGAAAAGAAAAGAAAGAAAGAAAGAAAGAAACAAAGAAAGAAAGAAAGAAACAAAGAAAGAAAGAAAGAAAGAAACAAAGAAACAAAGAAACAAAGAAACAAAGAAACAAAGAAACAAAGAAAGAAAGAAAGAAAGAAATAAAGAAAAAAAGAAAGAAAGCAAGAAAGCAAGCAAGCAAGCAAGGAAGGAAGGAAGGAAAGAAAGAAAGAAAAAAAGTAAGAAAGAAAGAAAGAAAGAAAGAAAGAAAGAAAGAAAGAAAGAGAGAGAAAGAAAGCAAAGGAAACAAAGGAAACAAAGGAAACAAAGGAAACACGAAAAAAGAAAAGCTTGGCGAGAGCTTGACGAACTTCATACAGTAGCCACGGCATCACTAAGGCGGACGCCAAGAAAAAGAACGAAGAAGAAGAAGAAGCTTTCCCAGAGGCAGAGGCCCCCAATCACACCTTGCCTTCGGGCTGATTGGTCTTGTTCTGGCAGGTGCCCGCTCCGCTGCCTCGGCCGTTGCCAACTGTCTTCTCCTCAGTCAGACAGACCTCAACGACAGTCCGACGGAGAAAAAGGAAAACACCAAAAAACAAAAAACATGGACAGATTGCTGACACGGAAGCATCACG
>Ga0126342_10007215_pt1 | contig 19818 bp, 16 predicted proteins | sample Cyp1metagenome_FD_92528 | JGI IMG/M metagenome (GOLD analysis project Ga0126342, IMG submission 92528) | Coral microbial communities from Lord Howe Island, Old Settlement Bay, Australia - Cyphastrea 1 metagenome | ecosystem: Host-associated > Invertebrates > Cnidaria > Coral ... | reverse complement strand
TTTCCCTGACTAACTCTTTCTTTGACTAACTCTTTCTTTGACTAACTGTTTCTTTGCTAACTCTTTCCCTCACTAACTCTTTCTTTGACTAACTCTTTCCCTGACATTCTAAAAGTCCGTAACGCGGAAGTTTCTCCCCCTAAACTTCCTTTGATTATATACATATTGTATATATATATATGTATACAGTATACATGTTGTTTTTTGTGCAAGTGCCAATGGAGAAAGATCCCAAATATTACCATGGGTGGAACAGATCATTCCCAAACGGTAAGTTTATTGTTGGTTTTGCCACATGGATTCGGTTTGGAAGGAGACCGTTCCACTTCGAAATGACAATCTAAATTCGAGCACAATCATTGAAAAGCCTCGTCGCTCACAGGATTCCAGTTTGATTTTCTTCCTGTCGCATGTGCAAACAAGCATTGTGATATATTGTGATAATTATGAAATCTGCATGTTCTGAATCATTATATATATATAGAAACTATAAACGAACATGGACAGTTCCGTAGTATGCGATGGTATGATATGCCTTTTCACCATGAAGGTCCCGTTGCGCGCACAAAAACGGTGTCCGAGGAAGATGCGATCGTACTTCGACGCTCTCTCCAACAGAGTTTAGATCAGGCACCAGATCATGGTGGATCCGACATGATGGTAGAAGGTACCATGAGGTTCTTAGCATTGCACCCATGGTTGATATCAAGTGATCGTTGCACCTACGGACATGGTAAACATATGTAAACATATTGACCCCCATTGCTGATCATGGTTCTTCAGTTGTTCAGATAGATCACTTGGTCATTGGTGCATGGTTCAGATAAACCCATCCTGTAGTTGACGGTCGTTCCCATTCGCTGATGGATGGTTGGCAAGCAGCAACCTCCTAATTGATGGATATTTACCACAATAATTGAAGGCTTTTGGCATGCATCGTTGTTGCTTGATCTTAGCATCCGGGGCACATACTGACGCCAATCATTCCCTGGGATTCGTTATTGCTTGCAAAACCCTGTCTCAAATCCCAATGATAGATGGTTGATCCCCATTTATCGACAATCACCAATCATCACTGACCTAACTGACCTACATTCTAATTACCCTGATAAGAAATGATAAGAAATTAAGATCCAATCTGTAGATGGTTGACCCCCAGTAATCCCCTCATCCCATCCCAGGAGGTTCTGGACCTCTTCGAAGCCTTCAGCGACGGCGACCTCAGCAGCGACCTGAGCGCAGCTACCGCGCCCTGTGTGGGCGCTGGAACGGTGCCGCAGCGCTGGCGAAGCGCGGTGAAGACGTTGAAGGGACAGGATTTGGTGGTCAGGACCCAGTGGCCCAGTGGTGGGAGATTTCCACATTTGATGCTGTTTGATGCCAGGTGCTAAGCCGCCAATCCTACATGGATGTGGATGAACACACACACACACACCCATAATATATATATATATGTATGTATATATGTATATATATATATATATGTATATCTGAAGCTTGAAACTTTAGAATTTTGAACATGCATATTTTCAGTAGCCAGTGGGCTCTTTGTGCAACGACTGGTGATCTCAATCCCGTTTGAGACTTGTGATTTCACGATGCCTTTCAGACAGGAATCTAAAAGTTGAGAATCTTTGAATCTTTGAATTCTTTGTGTGAGCTTTTGTGACATATTCAGACATATTGTCCATATTTTCATAGAATTTCATTCTTTAGATTCATTTTCCTGAGACTGTCATGGGAGTTGCAACAGTTCAACTCCACCTCTCTTGGCAGGATCCTAGGTTTCTGGCAACGCAGCTGGGAGTTTAAGTGGCAGGTGCTCATGCCGAATGAGCGCCTTGGTGGAGTTAGCCCATATCCCCATTAGAAATGGTCCACACATGAACGCCCTCTGGTAAACTCACATAGCTATGGAAAATCACCATGTCTAATAGGTAAATCAACTATAAATGGCCATGTTCAATAGTTATTTATGTTAAATTACCAGAGGGTATCTCATATGTAGTCAAATCAGCCATCTCAACAAAGTTGAAGCCTTAACAAAACATGGCTCCTGATGCTCCACATGTTGGGCTATGGGGGCGATTAGGTTGGCTCAGCCAGGTACATGGCCTTCCGCTGCGACGACCCTCTGGCAGATGAACCCGATTTCGCAGGCCAGGAGAGTCGTGCTGTTGATGATTTTCAAAGGTCGCCCCTTTTTTTTGGTGCCGGGGTGTTCAGGAAGGGCAAATTGCCCAAGTATTTGCCAAGTGAACTAACGGTGATAATTAATTATACGTGAAATGACAAGGAGATAATATATAGAATAGATACATTCATATCGATTCATATTGCATCATATTACATAACATAGGCCAAACCATTAGGCTTGTATTTTTGCCCCCAAATATTTCCACTATATGGTACTTCTGCGACACACCAAACATCTCAGAAGTGGGATGTCGGATCTGCAGGTGACAGCTGGCTCCACTACGGAAGCATCTCTGAGGCAGCGGTGAAACCCGAGAGCTCCCTGGTCCCTCGGCTTGGTCAATGGGATGATTTAAGTAATTTGAGCTGATTTCAGCTGGAAAAAATCGAGATTGAGACATTTACTCAACTCAGTGAATTTCCCCTGAGGCCCCTGTTCCCATCCTTGCCATATCCTTGCCATCCCAGGTCTCGGACCACCTGGCCATGGCCTTCTTCTGCCCGAGCTGCCAACGCACGCTGCGTTTGAACCGCCACGGCATCGCCCAGCACCGCGCAGAGTGCGGCGCAGCCCCCGAGACGACGGCAGCGATGCCGGCGCGCTGGCGCTGCGAGAAGTGCGACTTCACCTTGCCGGCGGTAGCTTGGAAAGGCGCTAGTGGATGAGTGGTGTATGGAAAATAGATGAACATAGATCAAAATGGATTAAAGATGGATTACTGGAAAACGACTTGAAACGAATTAGATCTGGGATGTTGGGAGCAATCCTGCAAAGGGAATTAAATGAAATGAAATGGATAAGAATGGACAATGAATCAACATTTGCCGTGATGTGTCAACTTGCTGTAGTTTTTTCATGGAGATCTACCGGCACCGAGGATTGTTCGGCACTGGAGATCCTGAAGCATCGCAGAACGCACGGTTTGTAGTGCCAAACAAGACACTTCTGGCAGGGAGAACTGTTGGTGCTTGTGGCATAATGAGCTCCTGCATCTCCCCTGGTAGTCAAACATGGCCGTAGTGAGAAATCTCCCAGCTATCCCCAACAAAATGGGCCATCAACGGGGAAATCAGTGAACAACGGGGGATTTTCCAGGAAGCCATTTATGATATTGTATGATTACCCGAACGCATTTATCAAGGGATTAGCTCAGGAAAGTTAATTGCCAATACCAACCATCAACCAGCAACAAACGTCTCATATATCTCATTAGTCAACCAAAATCAACCAGGTAACCGTGATCTACCTGACATTTCAGCAGAGCAATACAATTGCACAGCCCGCCAGTGCTGGATCTCTAGGAGAACTGCTCCTTGCCGGTGCTGGGGCTGGGGTGGAAGCTCCGGCCTGAATTGCTTTCCTTTGGATGACCACGTTCAGGGCGGATGATACCAGCGACAAGAATAATGTTAACAATAATTAGAATATGATGAACAATATGAAGAAGAAAACCAGAAAACAACATACAATATCAATCAATATCATACACTGTTAACAATGACCATGATGACACTGATATATATATATATATATATATATGTATATGTATATATATATATACAATGATCATAGTGTATGCTGCTAGCCTACTCTCGCATGCAACAAAATGCCATGACTATCCAAGGACCATCCTATGATTCTCCCATGATTTTTAAACCATCATCTCATGGCTGAGGATTCTTGCCGGGTTGCTGACAGAAATGAACAGCCCAACGGACCAGTCTCAGACCTATTCCGTTCCCTTTTGCGATTTTTGTTTTTTGCAGGACACCCCCCTGAACCAAACTGCACCTGGTAAACACATTCATACTTTATGACACCCCAAATCATCCCAACACAGCTCGAATCTTTTTCACTGATTACCTTTGCTGCTACCGGCCATGCCAGATCAGCAAGACGATGACAGCGCCCGTGGATCGCATACGGATGATTTTCCAGGCAGGATATGGCCTGTGGGCAGTCCAACGGTGGGGTGGCAGGGTCGCGATGAAATTCCCCGGGAAGCCCAAAAGAAATAAACGATGATCCCAGTCACGTGATATTTTTGGGGAATTGTGTGACTTTAAGCAATCAACCAGCAATCTTTTTCTTGCCCCTCAGCTCAGGCTCACTTCTGTTAGCCCAAAAGTCATGTTGTTTTCCATTCTGGTCGTGTTTTTTGTCGTTGATATGTTGGGCATTGTGTGGCTTTGAGGCCAAGCAATCCCCGGCAGGTGCACAGAAAGCGGAGCTTTACTCTGCGAGGCGGGTCTGACTTCGCCGAGCTGGATCACATGGAACCCCTTACCCATGGGGCCCATGGGGTCTGGAAGATAAGTTTCCTGTTAAACATGGCCAAGGCGGGGTTCGTAGGGGTTTGTCAATATCCCACTTAGTGATTTTGGTTCTTGATCCCAGAAAAGATACTGTAGTTGTTGGTAGTGAGTGAGTTCCACTGTGGTTTGATATTTTGTTCGCCATAAATAACTCCCAGCCCACATTTTTGGCAAGTTCTCTTCAGTGTCAAGATTTTCTGACACCTATTTCGATTGTCGCGTTGGATTTGAGGAGCCGGGAAAGGTTTCTCAAGTTGGCTCATTCAGAGTTGAATCCAAGCAGTGACTGTTTTGACATGGGGCCATTTGGAGCTACCCTTTCCCGGATCGATCAGGTAGCAGCTGCAGCCTTAAATTCCACATGTTCAATCTTGAAGCGATAGGAACATTCAGCACATGGAATTTCATGGAATCAGAACCTTTTCCTGTGAGCTAGCGCCATGGCAGAGCCCTCTATAGATGAACAGATTCTTGGAGAACATTTCAGCTGACCAACCCGGCATCATGTTGGAAACAAGTGCCAGTCTTTTGGCCATCCGGCCCATGAAACTACATGAAACTAATGAAGAAATGACACTTGGGAAACATCTCCTGCAAGGGGTAGTTCCTTCTGCTCATGTTCGCACCCTATGAATCTAGGATTGTGGAGAAGTTCAAGGTCATCAGGGCGTTGGCGTATCAATGTGAGGGTCAGGCGGCTGAGATGTGGGAATGTGCAGCCATGATGCAGAAGCTTGCGAAGGAGATACAAACTTTGCTTGGTGCAGGCCAAGGATACCCACAGATGCAGGACCCCGGACATGGGTGGGCCATACCTAGTGACCTAGTGGTTCCAGAAGCCAAGAAGACCAAAAGCAGGTCAGCCACATCAGGCCACATCATTCAATTAGATATGAATTCTCCTTTGATTCCTGAACTATGTAATTAGCAAGTATAAATCGATTTCAAGGAACCCCGGAGCCAGCATGCATGTGTTTCCCCGCAGTGCAGGCCATTTTGAGTACATCTTTCCATTCATCCTTTCCCGTATAGAACTCCGCAGGACCAGGAAGAGGACAATCTCTTGGATGTTTTTGCAGAAGTTCGCGAATCTGCGGAGAATATGGCCCATGTAGATGCAAGGTCACTCTGGCAATCAGTGTGTTGCAGAGTCCTTGCTGCCAGTCGAAGAGCTGAGCAGCTGCTGCAGCCATTGCTGCCGATGGAGATTTCCCCTGAGGAGGTGGGTCCACATGCCGCTGAGTCAGTTGCCTTCACGCATCTGACAGCTCAATCTCACAATCAGGCCAGCCTTGAGGGAAGTGTTACCGCAGCAACGGCGAGACAGACACTAGGGGAAGCTGAGGCGGCAGACTTTTCTGAAGAGAACTTTGGGGGTGGGACGGAGGCACAAATGCAAGAGTTGAAGGACAAACTGCTGGAGCTGCAGAACGAACGCAGATATCAAGATCAGCCAGACATTGCTGTGACACTTTATAGGTTGGGCTTGCTGAGTAGTCAGGATGGAGATTTCAAGGGAGCGAAGCAGCAGCTGCAGGAATGCTTGCGAATGACACGCTACTTAAATGGAGATAAGGATCACGAAGACATTGCTGCTATACTTCATCAGTTAGGCGTGGTGAGTGGCCAGGCTGGAGATCTCGAGCAAGCGAAGCAGCAGCTGGAGGAGTCCTTGAGAATGAAGCGATCCTTGCATGCAGGTAGGGATCACGCGGACATTGCTGCAACACTTCATGTATTGGGCTTAGTGAGTGGACAGGCTGGAGATCTCGAGAAATCAAAGGAGCGACAGCCAGCTGGAGGAGTCCTTACGAAACAAGGCCCCCTTGAATAGAGATAGGGATCACCCGGGCATTGCTGCGACACCGTGTGCAGTTGGTCAATATTTGGCGAGAGCTTTGAAAGCTCTTGTAGCCTTTTGCCACGGGCATTGCAGAAGACTTTCCGGAGGATCATAGCCTTGGCACAAAACAGGCAGTTGGCTGCCCATCCATGTTGGATTTGTGGAGTATCATCGTGAGGAAAATGAAGAATCATCAATCATCAAGGACCAGATAGACCAGGCGGTATATGATGAATGATCCACGTGGTCTTGCAATTTTTAGCGTGATTCTGTTCCTGGCTGGGTAGGTGAGCTGGCTCGTTGCTTCTGGCATGTTGAGAATTTTTGCCCCGGACAGATTTTTAAAAAAACATCCTGAGACACTCATGTCCATGATTAGATCAACTTAAGTCGTACCCTGGGCATTTTTCATCATTTTTCCGTTGCATGTTCTAGTTGTGATATGTACCACCACCAAAACCTCCTGGGCCCAGCTTTGGGGGTTAGAGATCTAGACGCATGCCTTGAAATGCTATCCTGAAAATCGAGGGCCTTGAGAAACACATTCCGTCCTGTTTTTTCGCGGGGGTTGGTTGCGGCAAAGGTTCATTTTTCCATATTTTTCCTAATATTTTCCAAGGGTCGGAACATCCCATGTTCATTCCCACCTCCAAAACCATATTTTCACATCATTTTCACCACACGTTAAAACATACTCAACCCGTCCCAACTTTCGAGGCCCCCAGTCCCCACACCTGGCAGAGGTTTCTTCCAACGCGGCATGGACATCGTGGGGCGCGAGGGCATCTTCGGGCTGTGGCGCGGGAATTTGGCGGTGATCTTGCAGGTGAGCCTGGACATCTGGGGCAAATGTGCCAGAAATGGATCCAAGCACTGGGAGTTTTGGGGGATTTTTGGACCTAAATGGACCCAAATGGATATGATAGAGGCATTGGATAAATTCAAATAAACCACAATGGGTTTTCAATGTCGGTTTCCTGGTCCAATTTGGATGCTGGGGCGCTTTTGAGCACTGCAAGTTTGTTTGCCACAGCCATTCTGGAGTTGGCCTTGGCACCATTGATTCCCATCGTCAGGTGATGCCCTATGCTGGTTTGCAGTTCATGACCTTTGACCAGTGGCTCGTCGATGGTTTATGGATTTTGGCAAATGTTCACGGGGAAAATAGTATCTTTTTCAGGTATGGCAAGAGGTGCGTGCGAACGCCTAGTACTGACTGTATTCAAGATGTTCTCTCTTCATTGCTTCCAGGTCCGCTCTCAACAAATGCAAGAAGCATTCATGGATCATCCATCTTCCAGAAAAAGCACCGTGAATTTTCATGGATTTTCCGCCATCGCCTTTAACATCCTTTAACCATAGGCCACACGGGGGGCCCTTGATCCCCATGGCGCGCCAGGTACCAACAGGCGCTGGAGCCTTACTGCGCCTCCCATCCGTACCTCATGCGCTTCGTGGCGGGTGCTGCCGCTGGAGCCACAGCCACCACCCTGACCTACCCGCTGGAGAGCCTGGGTTGGGCAGTTGCTTGGGTTCAGGGCGTTGGTTCATTGGTATAATATTACAATAATCCAGGGCCTAATCTAATATAATCTAATATAATCTAATATAATCATCTAGATTATCTAGGATGTTTCCCAAGCAGCTGGGTTTCACATCTTTCACTCATAGTTTCATAGGGTTTTATGATTCAAAAAATACAAGATTTGCTCACATATTTTTCCTTCCATGAAGTATGGACAGCCATCTAGAACCAGGCCCCGCACATCACCGGGCCAGGACTTGTTGAGGACGCAGATGGCTATCAGCATCTTGGCTGACCGGGCTCAATGATCTAAATCGATCTATTTCCAGCGGTGAAATCCCACCAAAATCCCCAGATTTCCCCGGGTAAAACGGTCAAACGTGGCTTTGAAAAGCCATGGCCCGGAGGATTTTTGTTCCAATCCCATCCCCTTCGAGGCATGACATCCCTGTGGGATCGGATGCCACACTCCTCCTACACGGCGGCGGCGGAGGACATCGTGCGGAGCGAAGGCCAGTGGAAACCGGGTTCCAGGGCTGAGCCTATCATGGGAAGTTCAAAACCTATGGTCATCATGGCATGTCTTGCGGATTTTGTGGATGCTGATGGATTGGTTGAAGGGAAACTGGCGGAGAACCACGGTTTTTTTTGCAGGTTTAAGGTGGTTTAACCCACAAAAAACAGTTGCTTTTCTGTGGAATCCCCTCAAGACATTCCATCGAATGAATGGTCATGAGGCGCAAGCAATCTTTTGGATGTTTTCTGGGGCAGGTCCAGGTGCCAGGTTTGCTGATGTTTCTGCTATGTCGGCTTTTGGCCGTGTCAATCAAGCACCACATGGCACACCTTGGCGTCGCTTCGGCTCTCAGCGTGTCGCTGCCTCAAGTTTCCACAACTCGTTGCTGCCTATCATCGTCTCATTGGCCATGGCTCGCGTGCTGTTCTTCGCGCTCCCGTGGGTGAGCTCAGTGGTTGGGATGGTGACCGTCATGAGTTCAAGTCGAGCAAGTTATGCAAATGTAGATCTTTGTCCTGTGGTTAAAACAACAATAAACATCAATAAAGCCATATAAAACCATTTGGGAATGGTTTCTGCCACCTATTTATTGTCAAATTGGGGATTGGATGGCAGAGCACCTGAGGTTCCTGGCTTCCGGAAGCCCATCCCTCCGCGGCGACGGTGGAAGCGTCTATGTGGACTCCGTGCAGTGCACCGGCAGCGGCACTTTGCCCACGGAACCGGTGCGGGGCGGCGGAAGCTGGTGGAAGTTAAGGAGTTCTTCAGGATTTGTTGGGATATTTTCATATTATCTGGGAATATGTTGGATGTATTTGCTTGGAATACTTGGTTGATGTTTAATGTCATTCCAGTAGGAACATGTAAATCACTGTTGTTCTTTTTCAAGCATAATATACTTTTGCGGTACTATCGTGCTTGTGGTCCTCATGGTTCGTATCTGCACCTGGGATACCTGTGACCTGCGGCAGGTCTGCTTCAGTGGCAGCATCTTATTGGAGACCTTCGACATTGAGGTGGTCAGCTATGATGGTCACCTGCCAGCCCTCTATTCACATGGTGTCCCCGAGGTGTGCTGGGTGTAGATGGGTGTAATATGGTGTAATGCTGTTCGCCCGTATTTTCGTTGCTGTTTTCAAGGACCCAAATGGGGTTGGTTTAACATTTATTACTCTTATGTTTGACAAACTGGTAATAAAGCCAAGAATAACCTGAATAAACCTACCATTTGGATCCTTGGATCCATTTGGAAATGATTTTCACCATCCATTTCTAGTGGCATTGGGGATGGTAGGCATGGCTGGTGTGCCACCTCAGACATCTCTGAGGTAAGGTTGGCACTGTGAACTTGAAGGTGCGGAGCTGGGCGGTGTTGGGGTAACACGGGTAACACCCAAGTTGACCGGCTTTAAGCCATGAGAATTTGCATCAATCTGGGCTTTATCGTTGGAATTTCGTACTTTACATGGGGGGTTCAATGATTTTCACTATGACTTTGAGACACTATAAGTTTTTCAATAATATACAAAATCCTTTCTTTTTCCGGGCGATGACGGGCCCCATATCCGTTCAGCGATTTTGAGAAACACATGAAACCGCTTCAAGTTGATGCGGCTAAAAGTCCCACCACAAAAAAGGTTACATCAACTGACAGTTGACGGCCGCCTGTCAAAAGCGCTTCCCCACAGTCTCAGATGCTATTAGTAGCTCCAAAAGCTCAAAAGTGGAGCCCTGTGAGGTGACTTCGGCCACTCTTCTGGCCGTTTCTTGGCCCCTATCATCCCATCACATGCAAAAATCATCATCATCTACAGTATCATGGACATTCATTGGCAGTTCTGAAGATTCTGACCTGTTTTCTGAAGGAATGTTTTTATCCAAATCACAGGTGGGTGGCAGTCCCAATGTTTCGGCCGATAAACATCAACGCCAGGCCGATGGGTCGCAATCCGCCCAGTGCGATGGCGCGCAGTTCGAGAACCAGGATGGGGCGTTGGGCCGGCCGTGTCAGTGCTGTTTTTTTTGGAGGAGATTCCAGGTTCTATACCATACAAGGTGAGGCCCCCTAGATACTGCAGTGTCTATAGCGCATGGTAGATACATCATGATATATCTATTAAAGTTAATGAATGTTACTGAGGTTTACCAACTTGTAGCTTGGAGGGCCTCAGCTTGTACTGCGCTGAGTTAAACGCGCTGCTGAAAACGCCACTTTCCCCTAAGGAATCATAGCAAATTAGAAGATATGCATGTAGTGAATGTCTTCAGCCAGCGGTGAATGTTGGATCGTTGCTTTTGATAGTGATCATCCACCGCCCAGGACAATGCCATCACCATCGAGAACGATCAGGGCTGTAGCTTGGCACTGGGTGGATGTGATGAATTGAGATAAGATTTTCCAGATGAAAGCAGATGAACTAATCCCTTGCCACCAATATAAAACACCCCCTAGATGGTCCCCAAATATGCGTAGATTCCCTATACCATGGTTTCTGGGGGGTGTCGAATATTTGGAGGAAGGGATTATTCATCGAAGCTGTAGTACTTTAGATGGTGTCCCAATCATGTCGGCCCATAGCCGTGTTTTCTGATTTCCGACCATTACTTAAGGATGATGATTTTGTTTTTGAGGATGATGTGGGGTCCAACGGCAAACATATCATTATATATCACTGCCACTGATGTGCAGGGGTTGGAATGCAATCTTTGTGCCAGGTGAGAATGACAAACGTCTCATACATCTTTTCCCACTGGTTGGGTGATTAAAGGAGCGTCGTTGGGAATGCCTCACGCCCACCTTGTTTAGGTGGCCTCAGCAAGTACGACTACACTGTGAGGTACTGTCCGGACCAGGAGATGACGACGCCCTATTTGCAACTGAGTAGTGCCCAAACAAAAGATGGTTCAACTGGAGGGCGTGAAACGGTTGGAGTTTTTTTTTTTTGGCTATTATGTGGAGAGGGAGTATTTACAGCTGGACTCAGATTGGCTGTTTACTGGGTCGTGGATCCCAGGTGGTCATAGCAGACGTGCATTCAGTGCGCATGTGGGCAGGACTCACTGATCGTGAACCTCGTGAAGCCCTTCAATGTAAGGGTGGTGCTGAACAGCAAATCATGCTCGGCCGGAGAGGTTTGAGAACGATCTGTTTGAAGCCGCGAAATGCTTAAATGAACCTGAATTCACCTGAGTTCGGATGCGAACTGTGCTTATGATGTCTCCAGGTTCTCATGACAGAAATAAACAACCTACTTCTCAGAGCATACCAAGAAGTACATCTCATTGTGACGTCAATGAAATGATGGTTATAAGATGATCATAATTCAGCATAATTCAGCATAATTCAGCCAGATATATAGAACAACCACCGGAAACACACCTGGGACATAGATGGCCATGTTTCCATGTTGTTCCAAGGGAGATATCCATGCATCCCCGGGCAATGTCCTGGCTCAAAATCCTTGGCGCGGCCGAACCTGGCCGCCCTGGCGAGGGGAGTAGGGCTGAGGAGCAACCCAACAAACCCAATCAGAGTGTTGAGGTCATCTCGTTGATTCAGGTCATCTCGTTGATTCAGTTGATGCAGTTGATTCCGACCTGTGACTATATCGAAGAATCAGCAATTCCCAGCGTTTTCACGAAGGTCCTTGCCGACACCGACTTTTGTGCAAGGTGCAGCAATCAGTGCTCTAGGTTTATCCACCTTCACCCATCCTGAAGTGGAGCAGCACAATATCCACAGAGGATCCAAGATATCATTGGATTGTCTTGGATTGGTTTGAGGAAAAACTGCAGGTTTCCAGCCATATTTGATAGGGAACCAATGGTTTCCTGTCGATTTTTTCAATAAACTAATCCAATTGAACGTGCGCCCCTGCGCCCCTCCATCCCCGGGCTGAGAAATTCGGTGCCGAAAACGAGGCAGTGACCAGCAGGAAAAGGGCCATGGGGGACTTCAATATGTTTCTATCCAGGAACTGCCCAGAAACCACTCCTGGAACAGATCTTGGATATATTTGGGACATATTACTGAGCAGTTGATAACGGTTGATCAATGTTGATAATTGAATCTGGATCATCCCATATTCCTGATAAAACTCAGGGTAAAATCATGATAAAACTCTGGTTGTTCTTCAGGAGGATGGTGCATTTTTTAATGACACCAGCTGTCCCTCAGCAGCTGCATCTCAGCCTCAAAAAAAGATTTATCTCACCTTGTGGCTCTGATTCGCCATGGTGTGCTGGTTCTTTTTCGTTCTCCCGTTCCACGGGCTGCACATGGTGGACGTGGGAGGCTTTTGGGAGCAGCTATGACCAACTGCCAGAACCCAGGAAAATCCAACAGTATATCACCTCATTATTAGTCATATTTATATATAATTTATAATTATATATATATAATGATAATGATTATATATATATATATATGTATACATCATACTATTGTCAGTTCTTGGTGTGGCGCTTCTCCTTCTGACGAAGATAAGACGTAAACAGACCGTGTTTTGGAAAGGATCGGCTAAAACTACACGCGCAGTGACCAACGATATTTTACAAGAACGCGTCACGAGTCTTCAGGCCCCTGGCAAGTGGAAAGAAATTTACCCGGCAGCCCAACTTAGAAACCTGGAAAACGTCTTCGGAGATAAGTGCGAAAAACCGTGATTTTGATTTTATAATGATTCCAGTGATGATGATGATGATGATGATAATGATGATGATGTAATTGTTGTTTCACATGCGTCTCGTTGATGAGACACATCTGTTTCACTTTGCATGTTGCATGGACGCCTCCGTCTTTTCATGTGCGTTGCGATTTTTGCACATTTATTTCATGTTAGCCTGGCCAGCCTGGCGGGCGCGTTTTTGCATGGACAGTGCGCCGCCGTACCTGCTTTAGCGGGTGCACAGCGCAAGCATTGAAAACCCAACACCCCAAGCGCCCCTTAGGAACCAACGGCCCCCACCCCAAGCCATCTCCAAGGTTCCTGGCTTCTGGAAGCCCATCCCTTCGAGGCGACGGTGGAAGCGTCTATGTGGACTCTGTGCAATGCACCGGCAGCGGCACGTTGCCCACGCAGCCTGCAGGGGGGCCCGGCTACAGTGGGTATCATATTAATAAGGGGAACTTATGATGGGATATAATAGTGATCGTGTAATATTATGTACTTTTATAATCTTGTATATTGATATTGCGGTATTGGGACTTATAGTGTTGGCAGGGGCTCCATGATGGACATAATATTGGGACTTATTTTGGTAATAAGAGGACAAAATATGGGCTGATGTATGATAATTTTAATGATGCTACCATGAGATCGGGAGATGATGACATATGGTGACATATGGTATCTATGGGAGAAAATTCTAACACTTTGGCGCACTTTATTGGGCCGACTAACTCGAGCTAGGATTTCTGTGGTTGGCAACCGGATGTTGATGGTGCACATTGCACATTATTTCTGGCGCTGGACGAAACACATGTCCAGAAAGGTGGTTCCCTAAACTCACTGCTGTCCCCTGCTAGACTTCCGGTCTTCCTTTGAAGCGGTGCTATCCTTACAGGTGTGCTTCAGCGGCAGCGTCTTGTTGGAGACCTTTGACATTGAGGTGGTCAGCTATGATGGCAACTTGTTAATGCTTCAGCTATGGATACATGAAGCCAAAAGCGCCAAAAAACACCACAATCGCCCCCAATGGGATTGCACGGTACTGAGAGATGAACAATCTTTGGTGGGCAGACACGGGCATGGGCCTGTACATACTGGCATGAGCCTGGGAGTGAATGACCAGTAGGTGGACTATGGCTCCTGGAGAGAATAGGTCTATAATTTATATACACATTTGATGTTTCATGACTGCCATAAACTGTATGTACATTATATATACGTATATATATATATGCATATATATATATTATAATATATATATATATATATATATATCTATTGGTATATTTCAATTGCACAGAATAGATCAGAATAGCAGCATAAATATCCCTAGTCACCCCTTCTCTTTCCACTTCAGCGATCGCTCCAGACTGAGCGAAGGTCGGAACTGTGAACCTGAAGGCCAGTGGGCTGCCAGTGATTGGGATGTTCTTGGGCAAATGTCGATGGTTCCTGACAAATTGAAGATTGAAAAGTTTGATATTTTTGACTCATTGTCACATCCAAGGGAACAATTTTCTGTGTAATCCAGTGCCCCTTTCTTTCGGATTGCAGATCGTTATTTTTCCCGCCTCAGCCAGTGTGGAACCCACCGGGGATCAGGCCGAAGGCTCTCAGAGTGCGCAGTGTGATGGCGCGCAGTTCGAGAATCAGGAGACCATTGGGTTTTGGGTGGCCATGGGCAACCCCCGGATGTTCATTTCACTTCAATTAAACCATGGCTGATGAATTCCTAGTGCCACCACTAGAAAGTAAATACTATAATGGCTATAAAATACAATAAAATTGTTAATCTCCACCACTAAATACCAGCCAGAGGGGATGTCAGGGTTCACATATCCTGGGGATTAGCTTCAAGATGCGCCAGTGGCTAGATCCAAGGACATTCTGACATGACCCCGGAAAGAACAAGGTAGTTCCTTCGAAGGTAGTTGGATCCATGGGGCGTAGCCGGCAATCCATGGCAATTGAACATCCATCATTTTTAGACTAGATATGACTAGATGATTTTTCCGATTTAACCAGGATTTGTAGGGGATTTCCCAGCCATGTTGACACCTGAGGGTTGGTTTGCACCCCCTGCTTTCGCGCCTTCCGTGGGACAGTGGTGAGGAGAATGCTATCACCATCGAGAATGATCAGGGCTGTTCCTCGGAGATGAATGAGTCGCATTGTCGAATGGGGAAGATCGATGTATATGCATTTCAACATGCCACAGCAGGTATGGAACAAATATTTGGGTTGTGTATATCCATGGCATATGCATACATACACTATATATACACATGCAAGCTATCATGGCACACAGCATAGTACGCATATCATATTGTATGAGCGGAGATCATGTATCATGTGACATATAGCATAGATGATGTAAGATACCTCATCGTAAACAGTTGTTTTCCCACACCTCAAAGGATAACAACAGCAGGTTTTCGTGGAACTTTCTGTAGCAACAGGCGGTCTCAGCAAGTACGACTACACGGTGAGGTACTGCCCGGACCAGGTTGGCACACGAGCGGCGTTCGGTTTGCCATGGCCAGGGCCGCTTTTTCTCTCCCCCAGAAAGTCATCAGATGTCATCAGACAAAACCTTGGACCATGAGGGGAGATGGTGTTATGTGGCTGAATTTTAAGATATTTCAAGCCAGCAGTATAGACACGCATAGATGTCAGGGTCATCGGAGTCCTTGCAGGACTCGCTGATCGTGAACCTCATGAAGCCCTTCAATGTAAGGGTCGTGCTGAACAGCAAGTTGTGCCCTGCTGGGGAGGTTTGAAGCAAGAATCTATGAACATTAGACAGATGTTTGAAGTTGAAGAAAGGAGAGTGAGGCTTAGCTGAATTCGTGCAACCCTTGGCTCTTGCCCTGTACGCCCCTTTGGCCTGGATCCAAGACAAACAAAGCAAGGGAACAAGTGTGAAAAATATGAGTCAAAGTCTATCAACATCCTTCATAGCCCAAATTCGCAAGGTGGTTTCGTGGGAACAGTTTCCCTAACATGCTTGATTCTGGAATTTTGATGAATTTTGAAGGTTTCCTGAGATGTTGTGGATATTGGGGTAGCTGGGTGTGCCGCAGTTCCACTGAATTGGGTGCAAAGGACGCGCTTTGCGCGTGTCACAAACTGGACGCGCTGCGCAGAAACCAACGGCTTGGGATTCTTCCAATTGGGACATTGGAGCAGATGTCCTGTCAACCCACCCTGGGTAAACCTTTGGTCTTGTGAAATGGGTTGATTTTCACTCAAAAAGAGGTGGTAGAGTATCTGAGTTTAGCCATGCATTTTGGTGAACGAGAGCAGCGAAATCGAAATCACAATCTTCGGGCCACTTCGGGCCATTTTTACACATTTAAGCAGCGCAAAACTGGTGCGAAAAAAGTGATGGGCTACCCGCCCCCCAAAAAAACGGCCACCCTGGCAATCTGCCTTGGCTTCACCATGGACGCCACATCAGCTTTTGGCCCAGCAGGAAAGGTTCCACAGATCTGAACATCGGGTGTCGATCCACCGTTGCTGTCAATTTCCGCCATGGTTCCAGTGCTCTTCGTTTTGCTTCCGTGCCTTGGAGTCCGTGATCACTGGAGTCTATGATCACCTGTGCCACTGGATCAAGCGGAACAACGCCCCATACTTCACCCTTAAAATCATTTAAAACCATAGGTTTCCCACATTATTCATCTTTTCTGGTTTTCCCATGTTTTTCCCTCAAAAATAATCCCAGTGAATCTTGGATCCCCGGCCGCTGGGGGCACCTGTCAGGTTCCTGGCTGCCGCCAGCCCTGGCCTGCGTGGCGACGGCAACGCCTACGTGGACAGCGTGCAGTGCACCGGTGGCGGCGCGTTACCCGAGGACGTGCCGCGACGGCAAGTGCCAAGGTCACCCCACGCTATCATCAGAGAAGGGGTTCCAAAATGGGTAGATCACCATAGATCACCTACGAAAATGGAGTAGTAGTGGAGTAAACATTTATTGCATTTATTGATTATTTGGTTATGTTTTGTGATTCTTTGTATGCCAACAATCCATGGTTTGGGGATTGATGAGTAATCCCATCATCCCCCAAAAACATCCAAAAACCACGGGACCCCACTATGTTTAGGATCCAATCCTAAATAAAATGCTTAATGTTGGGGGAATGGATGTTATGTGGGGGTTCATGAAAGAAGGATTGAACAGCGAATCGCCATCAAAATGATACAGAAAAACTGTTCTAGGTTGTTACTGTTGGGGTCACCTTAATTTTCGGTACCAGTGGACACCCACAATTGATGCACCAAACCACCTTGATTGACATTTCATTTTTTGGGCTCGGATGCGGCTTGGACTTGGAATTTTGACCTGACCTGCCATCTATCATTTTATATCTTCCCTGCACATCCCTGCACTACTTCTTCCCACTCATAGTTCCTCATGGCCCCATTTTGGTTCACATGTTGCCACCTATAAGGTTGACCGGCTTGTTGCTGCCACCAAGGTGTGCTTCAGTGGCAGTATCTTGACCCAGACCTTCGACATTCAGGTGATCAGCTACGACGGCACCTTGCAGCGATCCCTTCCCTGGTGAAAGCAGTTGATGCCACTGTGAGTGGGCTAAATATGCGACACCCAGTAACAAACCACCCTTTTTTGGAGATGGTTTATATACCATTTATGCCACCTATTTCTAAAATTGGAGGGGGGGGTAATTTTTCTTTGGCTTTATGACATTATCCTCATGCTCCTCTCCACATGCTTATGTTTGGAACAGGGCTCTGGTCGCCATATTATGCAGGGACACACAGCATCCGAGGTAAAACGGGCACAGTCAACCTGAAGGCCTGGTGGAAAGCAGTTGCCAAGGAAGTCGCCGGCTGGTGATCGGCCATGGTTGGAGTATGTTGGAGTCCTGGAGTCAAGCTATCGCATATCAGAGACCACATCAATGCCACTAGATGCACATCCATCTGCATCTTTTTTTTTCCTCTTTCTCTTTCTCTACGGTAACGACATTTCAATTGTGGAGGGCGGGCCAGACGAGGCCCCGGAGTATGAAACACCAGTTCCATCCCCGGAGGTGGTCTAAAATATTCTAAAATGTAGTTGCCGTATGCACATATGCTTCTCTACACCATAAATCAATATAAATCAGGAGGATGCTCTCATATATTTCCCCACTTCTTTTGGATGTGTTTTTTTTTTTTCGTATCTTTTTTTTGGGTTGCTATATGCACATGCACGTACATAAACTATCCGCAGGTGTGACGACAGTACGAAACATTTGACTGTCCTCACACACAGGGACTAAGACGAAAAGCCGAAAAATCCGCATGTTAGGAGGGAGCTAAGGAGCTATTATCCACATTCCCCACGAAAAATGGGAAGCCAGTTGGAGCTACGAATTGAGTTTAACCACATGAAAGCCAAAAAAAAAGAGGTATATGCATACAAATAGTTATCCCACAATCATCCCATAGTTGCTGCACACTTATCCCACAACTTTTCCAGTTTTTGAGGAAATCATTCCACAATGATCCTGCCAGATCCCCATCATCGTTCAGGCGGACGGGTCAGTCAGTGCCCAGTGCGATGGCGCAGAGTTCGAAAACCAGGCGATGAAAAACTCGGCGCCAGGTGTGGCAAAAGATGGAATTATGACCGGGAAACACCATGTTTTTTTTGGGGAAACCAGGTATATCCAGGTATTATGATGTTTTTTTTTGGGGGAAACCAGGTATTATGATGGTTTTTGGGGGAAACCTTGGCAACTTGGGTAGTATTTTGACGGGGAAACACCATAGGACCATGGTCCCACTGGGCATTTTGGGCCGGTTTGATTGGGTATATTCGCCAGCAAATACATGCTGGGTATCTATAAGGGTGGTCATAGATCTTGTGGAGTTACCTCGAAAGATCCATGGGAGGTAGTGTTATCAGATATGATTTGATAGACATTTTATTTATGTTTTATACTATCTTATGCAGATATACCAATTTTGACAATTTTTGAAGGACATTTTGTGAAGTGCCAGCTCTGTGACAGCTGGAAGCCCCCGAGGAGAATGCCATCACCATTGAGAACGACCAGGGCTGCACCCCGACTGCGCTTGTGAGCGGTGTTGAAACGTTGGAACCATCGAGCCATCCTTATCACAGTGGCGAAACAGTCCAAGATGTGATGACCGGCCCGGAAAGAGTTTAGACTACACGTATGCCCAAATCTGCTACGGAAACGTCCTTCAAACAATAGTTTCAAACTTAGTTCTTGTATTTTCATCTGCCTAATGGGATGACAATCCCCAATTGACCCATACATTCTTCGGGGTGGCTCAACATGGTCAACCACGAAGCCCTTAGGCGGTCTCAGCAACTACGACTACACGGTGAGGTACTGCCCGGATCAGGAGGGGATTAGGCAAATTGGATCAAATTGGGACCCACATGTTGGGCATCTGCTGTGGACATAGAAACATTAAGATTTTGGGGGTGGTTTCAGCTATTTATTGGACATTGTCAAGCAATCGCCCTGTGTGTGTGTGTATCATCTGAACAGATGTAAAACTTCTGATTGGTTTTCACTAATTTGCAGGGGGCCAGGAACCCATGACTGTCTGTCCTGGCCAACGAAGACCAGACAGCATGGGTGTGAAAACGTACCTGCGATTTTTTGAACTGTTGAACAAGCTGTTACACTGCGTTGTTTCGAATCTACACGGTTGCCACAATCTGTATTTCCTGCATCAGAACCTTCCTCAGATTTTCGCCGAA
>Ga0126342_10007214_pt1 | contig 19819 bp, 19 predicted proteins | sample Cyp1metagenome_FD_92528 | JGI IMG/M metagenome (GOLD analysis project Ga0126342, IMG submission 92528) | Coral microbial communities from Lord Howe Island, Old Settlement Bay, Australia - Cyphastrea 1 metagenome | ecosystem: Host-associated > Invertebrates > Cnidaria > Coral ... | reverse complement strand
TGCCAATTTTGGATCCCTTAGGAAGATAAGTTGATGTTATGATCCCTGTCAACGTAGTAGTCAGAAGGAGTGGTGGATTTTGATCCCTCAACAAGATAAGTTCATGTTCTTATTGTCATCAACATATAAGTCAGAGGGGGTGCTAATTTTTGATCCCTTATGAAGATAAGTTGATGTTATGATCCCTGTCAACGTAGTAGTCAGAGGGGGTGGCGGATTTTGATTCCTTAACAAGATAAGTTCATGTTCTTATTATCATCAACATATAAGTCAGAGGGGGTGGCAAATTTTCCTTTATGAAGATAAGTTGAGGATATGGATTGGATCCTTTGGATCATTCCCGCATTCCCTATCAAGCACCAGAAAGATGATGATGATGATGATGATGATGATGATGATTCTCTTGAGGTGTGGAGCAACGTCCGGGTTGGAGGGAACAATTTTTATTGCCAAACATGTCTGAAAATATTCCCCCTTCCTTCACGGAGCCCCAGAGCCTAGCTCCCAGGATGGAGAGCCCAATGGCGGCGTGGGCCGCTTCGAACGTGAGTTGAAGCGCAGCTGGGATGCGGATTTTTAGGGCTCGGGTGGAAGGGAAGGCGTCTGCCAGCCCATCAACTGGCTTACCCTCCGGTGTCATCATGGAAAATCCACCATCTAGTTCGATGATTTTGCGAAACTTCCATTTGTAGGGAATTTCCATTGCTATGTCTGATTACCGGAGGTATCAATAACATTCAATAACTATATTATAATGACACGCATCTTGCGATGGCATTCTGTTTCAGGCCTGGTGACGAAGAAATCCACCAATGCCACCGTCAAGGCGCGTGTCGCTGGGCGACAGCTGGTTGGATCTCGATTTTTAAATGAGAATGATAGCAATTCATGCTGGTTATGATTATGAGAATGGTAATTCATAATGGCTGTACTGTACATCATTAAAATATCAATAATATATGAGAATATATGCATATATCATATATATATAATATATAATGAGACCATATCAGAACTATAATATATCTATATATATATACACACGTACTCGGAAATACGTGGAACCCCCCTCATGTGGGTGAACCTTTGTGACGTTTTCCTTGAACCAATTCGGGAAGGAGTTGTCAAGATAAATAACCCATACAGATGCGATATCAATTTATACGTAATAAACTATAGGAACCACCCAATATAAAAACACAAATTATCAATAGGATTTTACTTTTCTAGTTTTCGCGGGTTGTCATCGTTAGTTTTTCACGGATTCATTGATCTATATACCCTCCGGTAATCAAACGTGACAATGGAAATCATGGTGGATGTTCATGGACTTTCCATTGCTATGTTAAATAACCAGAGGGTACTTCCTGAAAAACTACAGTGGATGGAAGAAATCGTGCACCAGTTGATAGGTGGTTTATCCCATAGGGTTTCAACCATCCAAGGTGGTGCAGGATTTCTTCCATCCACAGTAGGTCTCGCCGAGCTTTCACAGGTGCAGATCATGGCCTGTACGGCCGATGAAGATGCTGTGGGCTACTTGAAAGCCATCGATGAGCGTTTCCGCTCTGCCGGGTGGCTCAGGGGTAGACCTGGTGGTGAAAATCCCTGGCATCGGAGCAAATTTTACAAGGTGGGGCGCCCAAGATAGCTAAAAACTATAGTTTATGGATGTTTATGGTATGATCAAATGTAGATCATCTATCCTGTGGGATTTGGTTTTGGAGCCGTTGTGGCCACCCGCAGGGTTTTGAAAGCCCTTCCAAGAAGGTCTTTTCCCTTGAGAGATTTCATCCACGGAGAGACATGAAAAAGGTGCGTTTAGGAACTATGGGTACCCATACTATTCCACATTCAAGTGGGGAACCAAGGAGCTACCAAAAGTTTCCCAAGATTGGACTTGGTATTTCGAGACATTTCCAAGTGGCTTAGGGTTTGTCTCGAAATAGGCTACCCAATTCCATTCCATCCACTGGTTATTTCATCATAGTCAAAATTGTCATAAGATGGGAGTGTACAGTACACCACATTTTCAGACACGCCCCAAATACCCCATTTTGTATCATTTTGTTGATTATTACATCCCCATATTTTCCTTAGTAGACGTCCTATTTCTAGTATTTTTTTTGTGGTCACTGTTGGTTCAACATTTCAAAATCCAAAGAATTCTCCGACTGCGTTGCCTGAGGTGGATGTGACGGATGACTACTACAGCGAAATGCTGGAGGTACTGAAAAAGGCGGCGGCCATGGAATTTGGGGGATCATGATCTGTAAGTCACTGTAAGTTACCATGGCATTTTTCGGGGATGGGGAATCTGCGGCCAAGATTGTGGCCAAGGCCCTGAAGACTTTTGCAAGACTGGATTGCACCTTGTGGATCTCTTCTTAAACCTGCTGGGAGTCTCATGGACCTGTGCAAATAGGGTGGCCAATCAGCTAATCATCATTGTACCCCTATTAGTCCAATTTTGGTGGGCTGAAATACAACAGTCTCGGACACAGCCATATGTTTCTCGAGAACCAGTTTCGAATTCTCGAGACTGCCAGGCTCGAACGCGAAACAGATTCACTCGAGGGGATTGGTTAATGAAAGCAATGCTGGGACCCGTTGGGACACTCAGAACTACATGGAGTTGGGTGGTGGTTGCAGATTGATGGCAGGGTATCTCTGCCGCAATTGTTGGCACCACAAGTATTTGATGGGTGCCTACCGGTCCCTGAACTTCTAGGTGCTCGTTTACCAAGCACTTTGCTAAAGTGCTCGTTTCCCAGGAACCTTTCACAACGTTCTTCTAAAACTGATCCATTATGATGAACCTCATGAGATGGCCCACTTGTAATAGGCTCAAGATGCTCACTATTGATGATCCCCTCAAAAAATAATGTATATTGCAGGGATAGTGTAAACATATAGTGAGCATCATCAGCGATAGTCATGGGAGTAGATTGCAACTGCATTGGCCGTTGATGGGTCTGATACTCAGAATTTGCAGGACTACTGGGGAACATCCAAGGAATTTTCACTAAGTATCTTGCCCAGGTCATGTACCGCGCTGCCCGATTTCGTGGCCTAAACCTCAAGTAGTTTATTTTTCCTCAAATTTTTCAAGTAGAATTTTTCCCTTATCATTTTGTTGAGGCGATTCAACTGATGATGATGATGATGAGGAAAATCAGGATGCAGGTGCGCACCTCATCCCCTGGGTTGCATTGTTTCTGCATGTGGATTGAGATCTAGTGTGCAGTGTGCAGCATGGTGGATCTACATGTGCACTTCTTTTAGCCCATTGGTTCAAATTGGTTCAAACTGGTTTAGCCTCATCAAGAGTATACCCAAATCCTATTATAATTATTATGATCGACAGAAATCAGGTAGTTATCTAGTTATATCCCAATCCCTAATTATATCTATTGTGAAGGGGCTAGGTAGGGAGCTGTTCTGCTGGTGCCACCATCGCCGCGATGCCGGACAGCAAACCCAATCCTGAGCAAGTTGCTCAATTGGAGGAGAATGAAAGTGGGGTATGGCTCAGCTCAGGGATCGTCAAACTGAATTGTATATTTTTTCAAGATAATTATTACCGTGATGATCATTATGATTGAATCACAACACATGTTTTATGCCATGCTCTTGGCAGGAACTTTTCAGGGACATATTCACCCCGGAGTATGTGAACCAGCGATTGAAGATCGTGAAAAAATTGAAAGATCAGGGAAAGAAGGCCATTATACATACACATAACCATTTTATATCGATCGATATCAATAGAACTGCATACATGAATCATGAAGAACGTAATTGGTGTTTGTTAGCATTGCTGTGTCTATTCCTGTCGGCTCTGGAGGTGAAAGGTTTTCAGATTTTGGACAAGTCGAGTTCCAAAGTTGACGAAAAGCAGGCAAGCCCCACCAATAAACCTACAAACGACGATTAATACTTGTTTCAGAATTTCCTGTTGCAGGTGACCATGACCAAAAACAACATCAGTGTCGTGAGCACCTACCTTGCCAGCTTTGCTCCGAACCCCCCTACGCAGAAAGAAGTGAAGGCTGCACCAATTGGATTTCAAGATCTATTTGTTTTTTAACCATCCCCAAAATCCTGTCCTGTGATGACATAGCTGTGGCAAGGCCGCTCTGGTCGCCATCGACAAGAGCCTTCGGTTGAATAGTTTTGACCCGAAGGACAAAGCAACGAAAACGAAGAGAGAGGCCTACCAGGGGATACTGTCATATTAGCCAGGCCAAAGGATATACCCAAAGAATTTGGAATGGAGGTTCAAATAGTTGAGAAATTTATTTCTTATCCCTTTGTTTGACCAGGCGTGGTCAGACTATGAAGCCACCATGCTTCGGGCGTATGCTGGCTATGTTCTCTTCAGACTCAGACGCAACACATCAGCCAGGACCGCATGCATGAACTTTCCTATTGATCACAACGTTGGTGGGAAACTAGATTTAAAAATTTGGTCACCAATCTTCGCAGGAAAGGCCACAAGGCCATGCATCAGCTGAAGCAAATAGCGCTGGCAGCTAAGGAGGCCAGGAAAATTGAGTTGTCTTTGAGAAAATTGCTGTCCAGCTAGAAGTAATTTATTGTAGCAATCTCCGTGGAATATACGTTAGCCCGTTACAATGAAATCTATGAATGAACTTCCAACTGCATTGATAAATATTTAGATTTATCCCCAATGTTTTCACAGCTATATAGCGCAGTCACCACCAGTTTTTTAATGTATACACCGTTTTGCTGCAGGCTGCAGAAAACAAAGAGGCAGAAGTCAAAGAAAATGACAGCAGTGTACATCCCTCAAACAATATGCGTTGTTGTTTCTTTCATTCAAAAATTGTGTGAACAACTTTTGAAGCCCTAGTAACTGATTTTAAAGCCTGACCCCACTGCGCACGCCGAGGCTGATACCAGCAAAGCTGCTGCTTCTTCTGCTGCTCGTGGCACGGATGTTCGTCCTGAGCAAGCAGAAGAAGAGCCACCGACTCAAGATGAGATAGTGGATCCCAGTGATTTTGATGTTCCCAAAACAGGTTCAGGTGATAAAGGTAACAAAGACAAAGAGGAACACGAAGATGAGGAGGAAGATGAAGATGATAAAACGAAGGGTACATATAAGGAGCCACAATCACACACACAAACACAAATCGACCGTGCAAATTATGTTCACAATCCTCATGGCCATGGTATAATTCTCAAAAAAAGTGGAATCCATAAGTCATGAACCAATTCTTTAGACTCGTGTTGCTCCATTGCCATGCCAGGACCGGGACAGGCACATCGAGAAACCTGGGAAGTTGTCCAAGGCTGTTGAAGAAAGTTTTGCGTCGCTGGTCAAAGAGGATGGCAATACTAACGAAGATATCCTCCAGGCTTCCTATTCGAATTCGTTTGATTTGAAATTATTAATTCATTTCACTCAGATGTTCATGTCAGACCCCACACCTTCTCAACAATAACCAATGTCTTCATCAGGCCCAAAAAGTTCTGAAGCAAGCAAGTGGTGAGGTGCCTGATGAAGAGCGTGGTGAGGATTCTTCCGTTGTTTCCAGTGATGTTGACACAAAAAAGAAACCAGCAAGTAAGATTCCCAGTGCCAGCAGTCGTGGTACAAGTGCTCGAGGAAGAGGCAGAGCTGGTGGAAGGGGAAGGGGAAGGGGAAGAGCAAAAAACAAACCCCAACCAGTCCCAAACCTGATTCCCAAGAAAAAACGACAAGCAGAGGATGAGGATAAACAGGACGAAGAACCCATGATGAAGAAGCCGGCTTCAAAGAAATCTAAGAAAACACCAACTGAGGACTCCAAATCTTTTGAGCTGAACAGTTGAACAAGTTTCCAATACCATTTTATCACCATCTTCGATCTTGGTGGTTCTTTTTTCTTCATTTGCAGGACCCGCCGTTGATCCTTACCGACCGCATGAAAGCTGATCTTGAAGAGCTCACCCGAATAGCCAAGAAGGATGCCCTTTTGTATATCCCTGAAGAACTTGCGAAGTTGGGGCCCCAATTTTTTTGGATTATGGATACTCCAAAATAAACCTGCCCGGCTGCCCAGGTCATGGACTTTGACCAGTCCTCCAGGCCCTGATGATGAGGACGAAAAGTTGACGACGATTGGAGTGGTGTGCTGACCTCATGATCATCAGAATTGTACATTGTTGTGGCCAGAAACATCTCTAATTACAAATTGTTCAACATTCAATGGCCGGGACTAAGGCTATATGCTCGATCATTTTATATCAACGCAGTGAACTCTGGCAATCTCACGAAATTCAATCGTCAGCATGGAGCAGGTTTCAAGGCAAGTGCCAATTCAGTGGCAACAGAATTGCATATCCATGAGAAATTCATTCGATTTTCTTTTTAAACCCCTACTGGTATGTGAAATTTTTATAAAGTTGCATGCTCATGCTAGGCCAATGCGAGAGGTGGTCTTACGTTGGGATGGTCCAAATTTGAAAGCCTCCATGAAGCGCCCAAACCCTAGAATATTCATCGAAGTTGGTTTCCCCGTGGACCTAACTCTAAACTGATTGAAGTGCGCTGCAGGTTCGATGCTGCAAAGTTCATTGGAGGATGGACTGACTGAGTGGATGACCACAACTTCCCCGCAGTTTAGGGACCCCAGCTGTGGGAAACCGATCGTCGAAGGTTCCTGACATGGGCTTGCACGGTTGAAAAAAAAACGATCGGACAATTAGCAAGAGAGAGAGGGATATATCTCGAAAAAAAATGCATGGCATGCCAATTGTTTCATCGCAATTAGTTTGCTCTTTGTATGAAATTCCAATTCTAGTGCTCAAGCTCCAGGCCTAACTAGGATTTCAAAGGATGTATAGTTGTGGGGATTGGAAAAAAAGCCCATTGGCTCTCACGAAGAGCCAAGTCCAATGCCTTTTGATAATGGGACTGCCTCTAGTCTTGTGGGGGCCTCGAAACGTCATTTCACTTGATGGCTTTGGGGTTGAACACTTGCCACCTGAAGCCAAACTTGAATTTCTGATGTTCGAATCGGCTAAGTATTCACTGCTGCGACCTGGTTGCCCAGCGGAGTGACTATCCCAGGGCCATTGGCTGAGAATTAAAACTGAAGCAATTTGCAAACTTGCGTGATCAGTTATTTAAATCCCCTCTAGGTTCCACTCTTCCGATCTACATGCATCAGGATTTCACAAACCTGGATCTCTTTGCCGGTAAAAGAGCTATCAGTCGATCCTTCAGTGTGTAACCCAGAAATTTCTCATGATCTCTATAATAAATCCTGCAGCCTGAATAGTCCCAGGCCATATTGGAGGTTGCCGTGTGCTTGGGGCCCAGACCAGAGCCATTGGATTCTAGAACTTGGTTGATTCTTGATCATCATGAGATCGATGTGATGATCCCACCAATTACTGGGTAGGTATAGCATGCAATAAATATATAATTACTATATTATCCGAGGGAGCACTTCGAGAAGGAGACTTGCCCAGATCACGATCTGTCAACAGTGCATGGATCCCAGAATTGACAAAAATCCATGTGAAAAACCCGTGATTTTAGGGTCACCTTGATCAGTGAAAAAACTTGTTTTTTTTTGTGATTCACAGTTGCAGCCATCGGATCGTAGCTGTCCAGCTATACCCCTGTTCTACGATGGGGGTAGTCGAAGATCTCTTAGAAAAAGCCAAAGAAAGGGCTGCCAGAGCTAGTGCAAAGATCAATGCATCGCCCAAAGATGAGTTTGGGCCCAAGATTGCACTTCAGTTCTAGTAATATACGTATACGATAATTATAAATACCATTACCATTATCCATGCATCAATAAGGCCAGACAACTCTCCTGCCACCAATGCTGAGAACCCCAGCGGTCCATACCTCAAGTCTAAACTTTGGTGCCTCCAGCCACATTCAGATCGAGTGATTCCCAGGTCCTGCAGCTCCAGTTGCGACCCCGTGCCGAGTTCGTCGCAAGCTGTTCACTAAAGGTGATTCACAAAAGACACTGAAAACTGGTGATTCCACAGAGACTTTGGGGTCAGTTGAAAAGGCAGCTTTGAGGCGTGTGAGAACTGTGGACATGCTTGCAACACCACTGAGTTATGCACCAACAGTCAAGTCCCCAAAATCACCAACACTATCTACTGCACCAACAGTTGACTTCACGAACAATGACAGCAGCCAAGATGAAACACCCACCACAAACTCAGCAAGCGAGAAAGATGTTGAGAAGACTAGTGCAGCAGAAGCAAAGGTGAAGAGCAAGTCAAAGGGAAAGACAGCCAAGGAGAAAGTAGCTTGCAGGACAACCCCGAAGAAGCCGTCAGCCCAGTTCATGCGAATGAAGAAACACTTGGATGAAGCAAAATTGAAACGACTTGAAAGGGAAGCAGAAGAGAGCAAGACTAGCAAGACTAGCAAGACTAGCAAGACCAGCAAAACCAGCAAGATCAGCAAGACTAGACCGAAAGCAGCTGCAGCAAAAGCCAAAGGGAAGATCTCCCTGAACAAGAAAGCTCTGTCCTTGCAGCCCACAAAAGACAAGGGTAGCCCCAGCAAAAAAGGCAGACATGAGAAAGGCAATGAGAACCGAAAGGATGAAGCAGCTGACCCTGGTGAGACTTCGCATAAGAGTGAAGCGACGGCCAAAAAGTCTCATGCGATGTACATGAAGTACTGGAGAAGCATAAAGAGTACCGAGGTTGCAATTTACATTTTTTTTGTGATCCAGCTGACAACCACAAGTTTATAAAAAACATATTCGATGGATATCATGTTTGAAATTACTGCATCAAGCTCAGGTCGAAATACGCCCAAGGAAGTCAAGAAGTTGGCCCGCCGTTTTCGATGGTGCCAAATTCTCAGATTTTTCCTCAATACACGCTGTGTACATGTGGATACTCATCACACTTAGGCAAGGAGCAGCAGAGCATGCTCTACGAAGACTTTTGGAAGTCCTCTTGTGATTGGAAGAAAACGACCATTTACCGTTCAGTGACAAACACGATTGAAAACAAGAGGTCGGGCCGCAGGCAGTGGCTGACACGAAAACAGATGCTTCCAATCTTCGACAATGATCAAGGTATCGTTGATGGAATCATTTTGAGAAAGCGTTCAGATCCAGAATTGATGGCTTCAGAAGTTCGCAAACACCCAGAAGTCCCAACCCTGTCGCAATACTTGGTGCTGACAGAGGATCACGAGGAATCGAACGAGACTGACAGAATCATGGACAAGTTCTCGCTGACGGAGAGGGACCAGGACTCTGATGATTCTGATGGTTATACCAGCGACCAAGGATCAGAAAGCGATGATGATGATGATGATGAAAGCAGCAATGGCAAGAAGAAAAAGAAATCCAAAACAAAGGCAAAGAAGAATAAGGCCCGATAGGGGTATATGATCATATATTTTCATATCACCCCGATCACTGTCCAACATAGTTCAAATAGAATTCTCACTCCCAGGCAAAGTCAGGAAGCAAGAAGGATAAGAAGAACAAGAAGAAGGGAGGAAAAAAGAAGGGAACGAAGAAAAAGACTAAGTCTAAGGATGCTGAGGACCCGGCTGAGAAAGCAAAAGAAGCAGCAAAGGAAGCCCGAAAAAAGCTTATCAAAGATGCAAAGAAGGCCAAATGCCAATTGGATGTGCCCCATCCATCTTAATTATATTCATCTCACCACACACTGCAAGGCAATCAGTGACATCAACTCCCGGATTCGAAGTGCAAACGACAAGAAGCAATCGATGGGCTCTTGGCCACTAGGTTCAACTAGTAAACATGGGTATCCAAAGAATTCCTGCCATGAAATTTCTTTGTACTTCAGGTCGCCCAACATCAAAACGGCCATGGAGAAGGAGATCAACGCGATCGTGTCAGTCCTGACTAGCTTCAGGACTTCTTTGCAAGAGGCCTTGGACAGCAGTGCCCAGGACAGGTGGTTCAGGTGGCTGCATCTATCTTCTTTACTGGTATATACATGGAATATATCATGATCGATCTATATAGAAATATATATATTCTGATAATTATCATGAATCATGATCTCAATTCTGGCTATTCAATTTGAAGCATGAACATCATTTCAATTCTTTTTGGCAGGATGCCAAGCTGCAAAAGTGCCTCAAAGCTGCGACTGATGGCATTTCTGAGTTTGACCAAAAGATGGAACCCATTACTGGTAAGAAGCGTAAGGCTGACCAGTCTTCTAAGAAGAAGTAGGTTTTCAGATGCTTCACACTGGCCAGGTCTGATTTGAATAAATTCAAAGAACAAATCCAGTTGAAGCTTCGTCCCAGTCAGTTGAGTGCCAAACCATGAAGGTTGTCTTCGAAGTCGTATGTTTTCATCGGGCCTAGTGTGATTGGGGTGCGGCCACCATTAGCCTTTAGATTCGCTGTGTGACTTCACATGGCTTTGTGGGCAAATTGGTGCCATAAGCTTTGAGCTTTCTGATATGGGTGAGCCTATATCCAAATCCGTCCTATTTCCAAACATTATGTGGCCGCTGGATCTGAAAAAAAAGTGCTTTCTGAATTCATGAATTAAGTGGTCAACTGTTCAGAGTTCTTCAAGTATATATATATAGCTAGTAGCAATTTATACGGTTTTTTTTTGTATTCCCTCCCACGCAGGTGAAGAACATCTTGACCGTGAACACCAAGTTAGCCATATGCTTGACAGCCTTGCCAGTGGGGTCATTTCTCTGCATTTTATTATCGTGGTTTTCCTTTTGAGAATGGAAATTGGGAGATTTTATTTGTTGAATTGGGGCAAGTTCCACAGAACCATGAGGCTTCAATTAAAAAACAAATGGAGCAAGCAAGGGCATGCTACCTGGAATCTTGCCTGCACATGATCCAATGTGAAATGGTCATGAACTCTTAGCAGTGTCAAGTGGACTTTACTTGTGTGGATCGATCAACTCCCTCCTACATTTTTCAATTGATTGAGGACACTCCGCATGGACTCCCAAAACCTATTGCAAAGCTCGGTTCGTACACTCCTGGGCATTCCAATGAAGCCAGAAATTTCAGAAAAATGTTTCGACAACCAGTGGACTGTGGGGTCAAACTTCACCACAAATCTTAAGCTTGTTTTTGGCAATAGCTGGGTTGATAATTAAGGTTTATAATCTCTCCCAATCCTACTGCTGTGAACCCTGCAGGACTCAGTTGATGTGAAAACCGTTGTGAAGGGGAAGCTACGTGAAAGCGATCCAATACCAGCAGAGCTGCCCATGACATCTCCAGATGATTTATTGCGGTACTTGTTTTGCGTGGTAGGTTTAGAGATACCCCGGGAATCTATTGAAGAATACTGGCGTCACTGCAAAGAAAATGGTTGCCCATGGAGCCATATGTCTGATGGTGATCATATTCCTTGTGCCATCTACGGGGATTCTGCTAAATTCAGTGCAGCAGGAGAAAAGGTGACCTGCATTTTTTTCAGCTTACCACTTTGGAATCCGAGAGCGGCTAGACGTCGCATCTGGTTGTTATTCTCGCTGGAGACTTACCGTATGGTTGGGAGTAGAACCCTATATCCCTTCTACAAGAAAATTGTCGAGGCTATGCACAAACTTTACCACGATGGGATTCAATGTGGTGGCACAACCCTTCGTTTCGTTATTACTGAGATCAAGGGTGATTGGGAGTGGCATTGCGATGCACTATCACTGAAGAGATCATGGAGAAATTCCCAATTTTGTTGGAGATGTGACGCTAGCAAGGTTACTTCCCCAGATTTCCCTTGCTATCTTGACTTCAGGGACCATCCAGATTGGGAACACACCCAGCTGACCAATGCCCAGTTCTTGGGCCAGTGCATTGGCATAGGGCCTGGCGGGCCATGTGGATCTGAGATATTTAGTGAAAGAAAACTGATTACTATTTTACTTTCATAGACCACCCATATATAGAATTTGGATGATAAAATTTTGCTCTGCACACTGCATTTTTTGTTGTTGGTGTCATTCATCTGAGGTCCACTGATCCTACTCCCCAAGTTCCACTACAGTATAATCAAGCATTGCAGTATGCACAATGTCAACCTTGGCATAGCTGCTGTTGCCAACGGCAGTGCGATGTTACTCGGAAATATGATCATCATGGGATATATCCTAACTTTAGATATAGATTTTTGGTTAGAATCAACCCCATTAGTTGATCAATTTGTATAATGATCCACGAGGTTACTTCTTACCCAGCTTGGATTCTTCGGAGACCCGGCAACGGACTTGGCTGATCGATTGGTGATTGCGTACAAGGACTTCAAGGCATGGTGTTCCCAGAACAAGGTTTACTCTTCTCAGCCTTTGTTCACAGTAGGGAATGCAGCTTTGATCAACTATATGGATGGGCTGCGGTGTTTTTTAAACATTTTAATTGGTTATTTTTAAGTATTATATCCTGCATCTTTAGGTATGGAAATCTACTACTTGGGGGGCTCACTTGACGGCCAAAGCGTACAATGCCCGGGTTTTGGTGAGTTGGCTGTCGTCCTGCCTTGTCCTCGCTCTTGGACGTAGAGTCGAAGAGGGCCGCCTGTGCGGCCAGTGGATTTCTGAGAGTGGCTTGGAATGGCCTGACCATGAACTCTTGATGCCTTCAACAGTAGCATTGATACCTGGTAGAACTAGATCTAAAAAAAATACCCCCTGCCAGGGGTAATTTTTTGGGATGGTTTTTGTCGCCCATAAAAAAAAATGTCAAGCTTTGAATTCTAGGGTCCCCTCATTTATTTCCTAAGGAATGCATTGGCTGACAATTTTTGGCATGTCGAAGCTTCACCTCGCTACTTGCACCCTGGCATATATATATATATATCCCAATCAAACTAATTCAGCCTAAAAAGTAGCCTTCAAATTTGGGTGATGTGATATGTGATGTGTCTTTTCATGCAAGCAACTTGGTGGTTGAACTAGGTCGCCGCGGCAAGCTCTGGATATCTATGCGTCGGGCATGAAATATCTTCGCGCTCACAAAGTTTCGACAAAAATAGCACATAGGCTGGTTCCAATGATGTTTTTCATTTTTTTCTAGCAGGTTATAATGCCTGGAAGTTTGCAACGTCAGGCATCGGCTTCTCTTTTGGTACTGCATTCCCAAGCTACATGCTATTTGGCAGCATGTCAGCGTGAAGTGCCTTTGACCAACACGGCTCCTTTGCTTCCGTTTTTTTCTGAGGCTTTTGCACACCAACTCAGAGATTGTATGGCAACACGTGCCTTGACTAGGTTCTGGATAGTTATTGCTATATTCAAAATTCCATGTATATACTTGGGATACTTAGGACTTAATTGGCGCCACTTTCACAACTTCCTTGAAGAGGATCAAATGAAATGGGCTAAATGTGCCTCGGCGATCTAGCAAATTACTGTGTGGATCCAGCTGTTGAAATTGTTCAATGAGGCATTTGCCAATTGGCATCTAGAAAAAAGTTGACCCGGTCAGTGCTACGAGCTTCACACTTCAGGCGGTGTGTCGTATAATTGTCAGATATATGTCAGATGTTTTTGGCGAATAATTGTTCGATATATGTAATGGTTTAATGCCTGTGCGCAGGTTGCTTGCTCTGAAAAGGCACATCTCCAAACTCAACGCCCGTGCGATTCGTGAGTTGAATCGCTGACAGTTGAAAAAAGAACCGGAGTGTCCGGCCTGAATGGCAAAGTTCAGCATCAGCTGCTGGAAGTGTGTGGTGCTGAAGCGGAATGGGATGGGAATGGTTATAATTATAGCTACTTGATGGTTCAATGGTATAATATCCCATGCTTTAGATCAATTATATATGTAAAAAGTCAAGAGGGCACTTTACAGTAACGCAGGCACTTTCTCTATAAGTACTCGTTTAACTAGCCCCTTGGAAGTTGTGGGGGTTGTAACTGGGTTATTTCATCCAATTTTTATCTGACTGTGTATTGATGACCTCTTTCATAGATAGCTTATCAGGGGACGTCTCTATATACGTACGTATAGCTAACTATTCCAGACAAGAAGAACCATTTTAGCGGGTTTGCGCTGCCCTTTATACCTAGCTCATGTATATTCAAATCATTTAGATAGAGTATAGGGTAATTGCATGGGCTTGTCTGACAACAGAGTACTCGTAAATCCACTGGTCAATCGCATTTTCTCAATCAACATAGCAATTGTTGGTGCACAGCCCATTTTCAGACACATCCACAGAATCATGTTTCGTGGTGAAATGAACAAGTTTTGTTTATCTATGATGGTTTAAAGTTTTTTTTTACATGTTTAAAATTGTTTAAACCCACATTTTGGCTTCTGGAAGAGTTGTTGATTGTGAAAAGACCATGGTTTTTCATGGTGAAAAAATTCGCCGGGGCCACATTGAGCTCCCAGATCTCCAGCAAGTTTGATGCTTGGGACGAGACAGGCAACAAGAAGGCGGCCAAAACCCAGAGTCAACGGTTGTGCAGAGTCAGTAGACCCTTGGGAACATGGGGTTTCAATTTGCTTCAATGGTGGTTCAATGGGACTTCAATTGAACTTTAATGGGACTTCAATGGAACTTTCATGAGACTTTAATAGGACTTTAATAGGACTTTAATCGCACATATGGGATGTACCCTCTGATCCAACGTGGCCAGCTGGGACGTCCCCGAACTAAATGGGAGATGTTTCCATTTCTATGATTACCAGGAGGGTAACCATCAACAATCTTGGTTTCAACCAGAACAAACTGCAGTTTCATCGAAAATTGATGGTTCCGCGTTGAAAGATAGGGATGAAGCACCAAGAAGTTTAGGTTGAACACCAAGAATCATGTCAAACACCATCAAAGACATGGACATAAACCAACCATGTTGGGCAAAAACCTCTGTTTTTCTCGGGGTTGTCCAACTACGTTGTACAATGTTGTATACCCCAATTCCAAATATTTGTGCATGCGCAGCTACTTTTGAGATCTTTTAAGAATATGTTCCGTTTTTTGACAGACCCATGTGGTAGATGTCCAATACCTAATGGGTTGGTTTCACAAAGCCGTACTAAAGAAACGACAAAGTCCAGTCACTTTCTGGTTGGTCATTTTCCATAGTGGACCATGTGGACCATGTGGATTTTCGCTTAGCCCCACATCCAATGACGACATGGTCATCATTTTCCCCAGCAGGACATGGTCATTTCTTGCTGGGATGATCAGCACTAGTGTGAACCAGTGAGATTGGCTGCAGTTACTAGTAACGCTGCTGAGTATTTAAAGGGTACTTCACTTTGACCCATGCACATTGAATATATATATATATATAGATGTACTTCCAACTTTGAGAATTCGTTTGTGATTTTTTAAAGCTGCCCTTTTACTTTTTAAATATTTGATATTCACCAATTTTGAATGACATACTCGAAAACTTGGCCGTTCCGGATTTGCGAAATTGGAAGTTTGATAGAGACAGTACATGGAATTTAGACATTTATCTTTTCCAATTGTCATTTAATACCTGCACGCAAGTGATTCATAGTATAATTATATATACATAACTATATATATACACATATATATATACATAGTTTTTTTTTAAACTTACATTATACATGAAGCACAGAAAAATATCAGAGATATTGCTGAACTAGCCACGCATAAAAGGGGCACATGATCAACCGCAGGCGCACCGGAAATATTGCGACGACTCAGACTGCAGCGCTGCTCGGCTGAAGAGCTTTCGGGATCTTTCAGCAACCACAAGTTCTTTACCAATAAATATCCGTACAATATATATATAAAGTTATATAATATCATATAATGTAATTACATCATTATCTCAAATTATAGTTTTTATTTGGACATTCATTTATTTAGAGGTATCTGTCATGTTCAAGCACTGAGGGATGGAATTTATCCAAGTGTCAAAGACTTTTTTTCATCACTAGTGAGACTGCGGACGTCTCCGTCACGTGGGGAGATTTTGTCAATCGGTTTGGCCATAAAGTCTGGGACAGCGATCATACTTTCAACAAGGACGTGTATGCGTCAAATTCAAGGAAGAAGATTCTTGGAGATTGTGGGAAAAAACTGCTGATATATGGTGGGTTAAGCCCCAGACGAATTTGTTACCAAAAGGGAAACTGTATATTGGCTTTTGTCAACACCAATGGAATGTGAATTCATCAGTTCTTGATACAGTACTTGATACTTCTACCCACATTGACCAAGAAGGTGATTTTCAAAGGCAAAGTTGGGAGTCGCCAAACAGTCGGCTTCCGGAGCACAGAGAGATGGGATTGTAGCCAGGCACAGACGGCACAGATCGAAAGTTTGTCGCAGAATTGGTTCTTTTACGGTTTTTCTTAATCCCAAAAGCTCCATGTACAGATTTGCCCCCAACATTTGAGCTAAGAATCACTCACATTTTGTGAAACCCACCAGCACGGTGGGTTCATATGTCATCATATGTTCTAATGATCAAATCATAGAATTGGATGATGGGAAAATTTACAGGAAAGCCCTATATTTGATGGTAAAAACCATGGTTTCCGGTTAAGATTTTCCCAACAAAACCAATCCATTGATCAAAGCTTCACCCACTTTGGTCCAACAGGCTTTCTGAAGTCACTCCTAGGACTCGGAGCATGATGTTGGCTGCCACGAGTGTGTCATTGGCTGAGCTCTACTGTCGTGTCATGGTCATGGCTGAGAAATCCCAATGTTTTCTTGGAATGTGAAGATGATCTGAACATGGATACATAATGACACGTAGTATATATGTATATATATATATATGTATACATCATGTAGACACACATCTATAGATATATAATTATATATATAATATGTGTACAGTATATGTATATATATGTATATATGTACATACAAATACATACATGTGTACGTGTATGTATATATATAAACATATATATATGTATACATATATATATATATTATAAGTATGTATATACTGTATATAGATGGCAGATCTTCATAATTGAATGGCCCTTCAAGATTTCCTGATCAAAGTCATCAGCTCGTTTCACGGGCCGTAGATTTGGCTCAGATGGAACCGAGAGCTACCAGTGGGCTGCTGGTCATCCGACTACAAAGATAGAAGTTGGTAAATTCCGACTAAAATAGTGATGACTTACTTTTCTATCAAAAAAAGGGGGGGTACTCTTTTTGTGGTCATATTTTTTGTTATCCCCCATCTCCTTCCAATTGGCGTAGACTCAGCAAGGAAACCATCTAATCCAGGCACGGTATGGCACGGTGTCCAATGATGACATCACAATTCAAGAGGTGCAGTGCATGCGGTGCCAGCCTGAAAATGGCAGTGCTAAGATGATGTCGCCGGCTCACATCATGATACAATGATGACTCACATGGCCGGTGGTCACATTGCTGTTGGAGCTGTCACCGGGACATTTCACCGTATTTCGCATACCACTCAAAGAATTGATCCCTGGTAGTTGCTTTTCAAATGTGTCTATATAGGCTGAACAATTTTGGATGCTTTGAATCCCGCCAATTTGGGTCAATTTTGTGTATTCTGGTCGGGTTTCCACCGGTGTGGCATCCAGCATCTGCATTTTTTCATGATCCTCATCTGTCAGAGCTGTTTCGAACTCACCTGGCAAACTGTAGATCCGGAAACAGGAAGTGAAGCCAGCAATCTAAGAGGAATTTCGGAATGCAGCACGTGATTTTTGAAAGGTTTCTCCCCCAAAAGTACAGCAATGCTGGAGCTCTGAACTGTTGTTCTAGTGATTTCTATATCTTTCTGTCGCTTGCCGCCATGGTGTCTGCTCCGGGCACCCAGACAATTGGCCCTGCCATTGGCAATGCGAACATGTCGAATGCTCCCCAGACTGTTCCGCCGCCGCTGGGTTTTTTCATGTTGGGCTGCTGAGGCACCAGGGTCATCAGGACCTGATCTTGTGACAACAGGCATTAGATTCTGAATCGCGTGGATGTCATAGATACGTGAAAACAGATGAAAAGAGTGAAAAAGCATAGTACATAGTACATCCTGGTACATGCAGAATTCTTGAATTGTATATCGGGTTACATCCCTAACTTGGTGCACATTTACATTTATACGAATTATATATAGATAGTCAGGATGTAGTTACAGACTATATTTAGATGGTCTTTATCAATCTTTATCACTCATATATATATATTCACACATATATATATATATTCACATAGAACTAATATATATATATATATATATACACACATATCACTGCTTAACATAGTATAACCGGGTATATTCCGCACATAACTGGAGTCTTCTCACCATCCGCTTCCGTCACCGCGCCGAGGAGCGGGAATCGTCCTGGTGTCGCTCCTCCGTACCCTTCGGTGCCTGCAAAGTCGGTGACACCGCAGCGGCTGGTGCAGCTGCAGTCCATCCTGCAACGTAGCTCGGCCCGGGTCTTGCGGCGTTGGGGGTACTTGGGGGTGGCCGGGTGGAATCTTTACATATCTTTATGTGTACTATGGTGGCAGCCTCCAGTTGGGATAGAATCCCCATTATGGGTATAAAATGATAGGATCCTTAGGCTAATCTTTATGGGTGTAGAACAATGGCAATAACCTCCACTGTTATCAATTAAACCTCATTTAATCTATAGCTATGGTATGCTATGGTTCTCTGTCCACTTATAAGTGGAACTGCAGCCCCAAGTAGGCTTGGTCAAATGGGGATTGAACATGATTAACATATTTTGAAATGATTTAGTTTGGAATAGTTTTGAACATCATTTTTAGTGAAAACTGCCAAACATAGATGCCCCATTTTTGACCTAACCCATGTTTTGGTACGTGGAGTGGGTCCAAAAATGAAGGCCGGCAACGTCGTTCGAAGCCTGCGAGTCGGTTCTGATTACTCGTTCCCAGTGGGGTAAAATCAGTAAAATGCCATGGGTTTGCTGTTTGCTTCACGACCCGAAACCAAACTTGTCATATAAGACTTGCTTGTTGCCTGTAGACACACAGTTAGTTTGGCTCAATGACTCTGATTGGTATACAAAATGGTATCGATGACAAGTGTTGGCAACTGATCCAGTTCATCAATAAACTTCGGCATACAATACTTACTGTAGAGTATATTAATTTGCACTAATACAAGCTCATTCAATTACCATATGTGTATAGATATGGACCCTAAAACAGCCAAAACCAATTCAATAGGATAGATCCAAGTCCCTTCTCAGGGCTGGTTATATCCCCATAGGTGCTTCAAGACATCCTAAGGCAGCTCATTATAACATATGATAAGGCCATATAAGTCATTTTCGTACTATTTCTCCAGCATAGACCCTACTTGGTGGTTCATCCCACGAATCGTAAGTAGGTTAGTTCACCCCAGTTGCCCACTGGATGAACCAGCGATATAACATGATATAACCTACTTAGTAAGTGGGATGAACCACCAAGTATAATACCAGTAACCTGGACCTAGCCACCTCGCTGAAAACGGCTGCAGGTTTTGAGGTTTCCATCGCGGAGGCCCAGGATTTGGTGGTCTTGGAGGACTATGAAATCGTGGCTTTGACCGGGATAGAGAGGTGGGACTGATATGTGGGAGAACAATGTGCAATGAATGGAGCTCTCTCTCTCTCTATATAATATACACATATATTATTATATACATGTTTTTATGTACATATACATATACATATACATATACATATACATATACATATGATATACATATACATATACATATACATATACATATACATATGATCGAAGGAAGTTTAGAAGTCAAACTTCCGACAATATGGACAGATGAAAAGCAGAGCAGGGAAGAGGCAGAGAGAAGAGAAAGATTAGAAGAGAGAAGAGTAGAAGAGAAAGAG
>Ga0126342_10007213_pt1 | contig 19819 bp, 18 predicted proteins | sample Cyp1metagenome_FD_92528 | JGI IMG/M metagenome (GOLD analysis project Ga0126342, IMG submission 92528) | Coral microbial communities from Lord Howe Island, Old Settlement Bay, Australia - Cyphastrea 1 metagenome | ecosystem: Host-associated > Invertebrates > Cnidaria > Coral ... | reverse complement strand
CGCTAGCGTCGAGAAGAGGAAAAAACTGGAAGAGTGAATGTCGCCCTGATATGATTCGGATGATTGAAAATCATAAATTTCTAATGTTTTTTTTTGACCCTTGAAGAGCAAAATCGAGTCACCACGCAGGCGAAACGCTAATTTTCACTCTTGAGTCACACGCCTGCCAATCGAAATGAATGTCCATGTTGCTAACATTTTTTGACGACTCCTGCAAATACCAGCATTTTGTCTCTTAGCCTCAACAATCAAAATTTCAAATTCGTCACCCTTACAAGGGCGCCGAGTCAACCGGTTGCCTAGTTTTTACGCATAGAAACTTTTGTACAGAGAAATCTTTATCAATTTTTAATCATGTCTTATTTTTCATCATCATTCACCATCTGTCATCTTCATCTCTTCGTTTTCATGCTCTTTTGGTCAACTTCCTCCGTCGTTTAGTTTTCATTTTGCACGGTGTTCTGTCAGTCCACACTTCGTCCTCGTTCCCTCTGCGGCGAAGCAAAAACTAAACGAGAACCCAGGAATAAATAGCGACTAGAAAGGTGGGATGCAGTTAATTACATGAGCAGAAATAGCGACTAGAAAAATGTAGACGTAGCTGACACAGCATGGCGTGGTGAATTGTGGCCCTTGATACCATCAGTGCGCACGATGTTTCAGTAAAGATTTTTCGGCGATTTCGCGCAAAGTACAGCTGCCCACACCACATTAAAAAAAAAAACGTGCTGCGTGCCGTCTTGCTTTTGGGTCCTCTGGCCCCCCTTGTTTTAATGAAACGCCAGCAGGTCGTTATTGACCGGGCGAGGTGAAATGTATTGGCAGTGTCCCATTTGGGCTCAAGGGCGACGCGGAACTCTTTCACAAACATTTGAAACACTTACATTTTTTTCAGGGAAACCCATAGTTCTTCATTTGACAGCCTGTTCCACATTGGTCAACTTCGTGTGTTGAATTTGCCACGCAAATTGGGAACGTTCACTTCGGAAACATGTCCAGTTGGGTCCAATTGGGTTTCCAGCAAACTGCACAACATACACAGCATGTTCCATAAAGGGACATTCGATGATTTCGGCAATGTCAAAGTGATTGCATTCATTTTTGCCATTGCTGCGTTTACTGTTTTGTGCGATCTGTTCGGGATGCAGATTTTCGTGCCTGCATTGCCAAAAAAAATGAAGAATCCGGGGAGCCTGCAAGTCACAATGACGAACTCTAGCGGCCGGATGCCGGCAACTTTGAACTCAATGTGCGATCGGACGAGTTATACTGCATCGGCTATTGAAATGAAATTCAAAGAGCACACTCTTCAGCTCACCAATGACCAAGACGTCCTGTGCGAAACCTTGAAAGGCGTGACAGATCAATGGCTCCAAATGAACCTCCAAGAAACGCCATTGGCAATGCCATTGGCATCCTCCGACATTTTTTCGCAGATTTGCCCCAACTCTGCAGCGACAAAGCAGGTGATAGAGCCCTTGGCAGGTCTCCTGAGGGATCCCAGGATGTTTTGTTTGGAAAATTCTGTTCGAATATTGCTTTCGGTGGATTGGTTGGTGTTGGCGGACGGCAGTAGTTTCCCTTCTGCGACATCCACAGATTCACGCCGTATTTTCTTCGATGCAGGTGGCTCGAGATTTGCGGATGCCTTAAAATTTTTCTTGACCAAATATGAAGAAAGAGGCATTGAAATGGATCAAATTTATGTTTGGGAGGCTAAGAAAAGAGAAATTTCAAAGTATTGGGACGGAACGCCTCAAGATGTGCGAGACAAGTGGGAACCCCGCCTCACTTGGTACAACGGTGTCCCTGTGACCACCGAAAAAGGCAACATGCACAACCCGGTGCATCGCATCCATGAACTTTGTCGCATCGAAGACTTCTGCGCATTCAAATTGGATATTGATACTCCACATGTGGAGTATTCTCTGGTCAAGCAACTCCTGGAAAATCATGGCCATTTGAAAGAATTCTTCTTTGAACATCATGTTCACAATCCGCTGATGTCTGAATATTGGGGGCGCGGTGTCGATATGTCGCTTAAAGATAGTTATTTGCTCTTTACAACATTGCGTGAAAAAGGTCTCCGTGCACACCCTTGGGTGTAGATGTCTCCATCGACCCAATGTTCGATGGTGTGTGCAAAATGGACTATGCAGTGTACATGGAGTCAGGACTGGAGCTGTTTGACGGCTGGTTACCTAGTCGTAGGATCCTGTAGTGTCCAAACAGTGACAAATGTCTAGTGTCCATCTTTGGGGTGGTTGAGCTGGTGGAACAACAACTTCAGTCAAAATGTTACGAATTTGCAATCATTTAGTGATTCTGAATTCAATCTTCACAGATCACGGACCTTTCTGGTAGATTTTCCAGTCACAAAGAAGGCAGCCAGGTCCTTGAAGAGACCTGAGACGGTTTGATTTCGACAACTTTTCGACTTCCGCGGGGAGGAGAACGTGAATTTGCAGGGTAGGAATAACCCTTATCAGATTTGTGCGAGATTGAGACGAATTTATTTAATGTAGTTAGTATATGTTAGTATTAGTATATTTAATGTTTTTTCAGTGGTAAGTGCGTACAGGTTGTAATCGCCAGAGACAAATGTGTCCTTGGCTGAGTTCTGCCTCTTGCCTGCTGAACACCTGAACCGGTGAAGCAGACTATCTGACTATGCGTTGACATAAAAGGTAGGTGAACGAGCTGCTGCACAAAATCCGTTCCGGAGATCTTGTTTGATCAGAGGGATACCTCAAGCAGAAGACAGTATGTTTATTTTTTAAATTGGATAGCGTCTTTTATTTCAGAGATTCAAACGCTCCAAGATTCATTGAAATAAAAAATCCAAGACTATGTTGCTGTGTTACGCTATGATGCTTGGATTCTCAGTCAAAGCCTTGTCTAGGATGTGCTCGTGCGTTTCAGTTGAAGCATTGGTTTTAGCTTTAGAACTGGATCTTCTGGAACCTTGTTGCGCACGTCAATCTGCTGCATCAGGTCGCACAGACGTGGTCCAGCGCAGCTGAAAATGCTCGACAGCATGTTCCGTTTTATCTCCATGAATAGAAGGTTTGGATACCGATGTTCTGGTGAATCCTGGACAATTCACACCTAGTGACAAGCATCTCTGGCAAAGCTGAACATATTGAATAATTCAGCATGTTGAAACATGTAACACTTGAAACAAAGATTGTGGCCCTTCCGATGTTCCAATACTTTGGAAAGAACTGACCAAGCATATTCTCCGGGCATTTCCCAGCATCTGGCCGGCACTTCGCCCATGAGCAACTGGCGCGATGCACTTGCAGCAGTGGTATTCGCAATTTGTGCCGTGGAACGGTGTTGCTTGGCGGAGCGACATTTTGCGCTCTACCACATGTAATATGTTTTTGAAATAAGATGGGTTTGCCACATATCATGCTTGTTTGAGATTAGATTAGTTTTCCATTTTACTACATTCATATTTAATCACATGTATTTGGTTATATGCATAGCATATTCCACTAAGAGTTATCAACATAGAAGGGGATCGACTGGATTTGCCAAAACACGGGCTACTCCAAGATCCGGGGGTGTCAAAACAAATTTTCCTTCGATGGCCATAGGAGGAGATTTGATCGATCTCTCATTTGACTGTCACCACCAAGGCTATTTGCTCTTCGTCTACGAAGGTTGCGGGACTACACTCTTGTCTTTACGTTTGTCGGAGATGAGCACACGATCCTTGGGAATTTTGCTCTCACTGCTGACATGCCATGTACAGCCTTGTTTGAGCTAACATTTGGAAGTCTCACGACATATTTGCCAGAGCTCCGGCTGTGCCCAAAGATTCTTGTCTTTGAGCGTCTGGGCATTCCAAATCTGAAGTTGCTGCAGTTGCCAAATCACACTGAGCTCATGGGGAGTGTATGGCCTTTCACCTGTCACCACATCGTTGATCTTCCTGTGGCAACCTGATGTTGCGTCGGCGGCCAAAAGATTGGCCTCAGATTCTGCAGAAACTGAAGGAAGACGATGCCCTTTCGGTACGACCTGATAGCATGCGGGATGTACACTTTGGATATCGCCATGAGTGGGATGTATTTCAGCATGGTCCGCTGCTTGAACTATTCGGGTTTCGCGGAAGATGTGTACATCATTCAGTACTGTGACCAGATCCAAGTGGCCACAGTCTCCTTATGTCTCCTTCTTTTGCGAGATCTTCCCATTGATTGACCTCAAACTTCAGAAGATGGCTCCGGAAGACTGGGGACGCTCAGGCTCTTATATGGAAGACAACCTGGATGTCATTAACGCCAACCACAGCAGTGTGAGGTATGGCTCTTGTTACAAAGCTCATTGCAACAAGGACAAGAGAGACTTGGCAGACTTCATTGAGCCATGCGAAAGCCAATAAAACTGTTGCCGTTTCAAGTCTCAAGACCGCGTTGCTCTGAAATGTTGCCTTAGGAAGAAACACAACGGGGGTTTATGTTTAAACACAATGGGGGTTCATGGGGGTTTATGTTTCCTGCAGATCCAAGCACTGGTTGTCACCTCCAGTGACTTGTCTGACTGCTACAGATATCCACGAAGCGGAATTCCACTGGGCTGTTGGAGAGTGTATAGCCTTGCTTTCCTCACATATTCTCTAGCATCTCTTCACTTCATGCCACGATTGTTGTTGAACTTCCAATTTTTCAGGAAGACAAGCGGATGGCTACTGGGATCATTGGTTCTACATTCATCCTTCGAATCTGCTCTCCGATATCTTTCACTTCTATGAGAAGACCAGACCTTGCCGGTAATGGAACATGCAGCTGTGCCTTCCATGGGCCCCAGATTGGTTTCAGCCCAAAGCTTTGGGGTGCAATTATGCAGAGCATGTGGCCTTGTATGGCCGACTGAGTGTGATGTTGTGGCTCTTGCTGTATGGCGGTCTGGGAGGTTTGTTAGCTTGGGCCCTGCAACGGTGCCTTCAGGGTAAGCTGTGGCGTCCGGTGCAAGCTCTGCTGCTGTGTGCAGTTTGCTGCTTGCCCTGGGCTTTGGTGGCCTTCAGCTGGGAGTTGGCCCATGATCACAATTGTTGGAACTCACCGAGAATCTGTGGCAAGGGGAAGAATAGGTAGATCAGGTAGATGGCAAAGATTAGTCCTGTCGTGGCTGAGAACTTTGGAGCGTGCCGTGTGCAAAAATCGAGCTTTATGGAAGCCTCTGGTTCCGTAGAAGTTGTACCACAGCTCTTCAGTCCAACACTTTCAAAGTAGTGAGCGGAAGGCATTGAAGCTTGTTGGATCTTGCTGGATCCTATTGGCTTGTTCACTTAGTGCGTCATGTCGGCCATACATATACTGCTTTGGATTGACAAATGTGTTAGTGTACGGGTCGAGGTGCCCATACCCCAGAGTAGTGTAGTGGAACTCCCAAAGGTCTGACAATCTCATTGGAGGACTCACCAACTGAATTAGACTTTCATTGGAGAGATATTCTTTTTGTGAACCAAAAAATGACAGCATTTTCATTCATTGGGTCCAGTTTTGTCGGCATCTGTGTTCAGCCTTTGTTGCGGCAACAAAATGGAGGAAATCTTCACGGAGTTTCCCCAAGTGTTTTGAATTGGATCAGCTGTCACAAAAATTCATCAAACAATCCCCTTCTTTTTGTATGGTCAAAACCCTACAACATTTTTTATTCAGGAGAAACATCCGTAACTGCCAAGTACTCTTGATGTAAATATATGTAAGATTATGTAAGATTATGTAAGGATGTACCTAAACTACAGGGCACAGTTGAGCTTTGCACGGTCTTGCTCCATTATTTGAGCATACCTTCAGTGCTCCGTCATGGAAAATCGCGAGGTGAGGCTGTAATTTTTGTTGATCGTTGACCTGAAAACTGGTTTGATGTGGGTCAAAATTGAAGGCGGACAGAGACAGTATAAAATCGATTGTATCATATTTATCAATTTTGGAGATGTAATCATCATTAATCATCCATTTTTTTTGGGGTATCCCATTTTGACCCATCCAACTCAGATACCCTCCAGTCATCTGGAGAAACCCCTTCATGTGCAGGTCCGACGGAGCCGCTATGCACTCGTGGCGGCTGTGGCCAGGGGTCTTAATTTTGGGGGGCCTAGGGGAGTTAAGGATGTTAAGGTTGGAAAAACTGGTGGAATTCGATGAAACAACTGTAAATAGCTAACGGAAACCTCTGGAAATCATGGAGAGAAGGTTGGAATTCACAGCGGAAATCAAGCCAGACTTTTTGACATTTATCCTTGCGCAGCAAAAGTCAGAGGTTTCTGATTTTTTAGCTTGAGATGTCACGGATTCAGCTCATTTGGAGGCTTCAAACATTTGCAATTCATGTTCATCAATTGCCCATCAGATTTTCCTGTGCCTGCAGACCATGACCTAAATCCTCCGCTTTTCCCCTGCATGGTCAGAAGTGATGCTCTCCTTTTTGTATCCCACAGCCATGCGAAAGTATTGTGTAGCCTATCCAGATATGAGCCTTCAAAAGTCATGGATCAAAAGTCATGGAAAAGTTCCAAATCTTAAATCCACCAGGAAGTTTCCCAAAAATATTGGATTTACCATGATTTACATGGCTTTCCCGCTCTTTTTCCCATGTTTTGTTGCCCAAAAAACACGGGGGGGGCAAACTCCACGCTGCAGGATTCCACCCTGGCGGTTCTGGGAACCTCTGCGGCCTGTTGCTGTGCTTTGAGAGCTGGGAGGTGTGCTCAGAGTGGTGGCTTTTGGTGGTTGAAACATGTTTTTCCATTGGGCGATTTTGAGAGACAGGATGGATCAAGTTACCGAAATCATAGGATGGATATGGATGGATCAAGTTACCGAAATATCTGTGAAATCCTGGATGAAGTCCACGTCGGAGCTGTGGGGCTGCCATGGGCTGAAGGCTACCCAGATTCATTTTTATATCCACCATGCTTTGGATATTGGTTGGTTTGCACCCAACATGGCCCATGGCGTTATTAGTTGCATGGCTATGACATGAGCTTTTTTGAAGGTTGAATGCTCAATTAAAACAAACACATTCAGTCAAGATTTGGACTAGTTTTCGTTAGCCCCAATGGCTTTTCAAGCACCGTAAGGAAGGATTCAGACATCATTTTGGGACCTAAGTGTGACAAAGCAGCGGAATGCGATCTTTCGACATTTCCTCAAGGGTTTGACCAGACAGGGGTCGATCAATGTGCCATTCTTGGGATTTTCCAAATTTTGGATCGTTGTTGGTAGTAATGCCCCTGATTCTGGGTGATGTTTAGTGAGGGGATTTTCACCCTGGTTGTGATTCACGGCCTGGTTATCCTGGTTTCAGGGGCCTTGACTTGGCAGCCAGCAGGGAGACTCAGTGGTAGTTGACTTTTGGATGGCTTGTAAGCGCCATGATCATCTTCCCTGGCGGATACTTTGAAGCTGATGAAGTGAAGGTCAGTTGAGAGGCCAGGGTACGTCCAAAAATGGGAATGTCTGAACGCATCAGCTTCCCCTTAAAATGTACAGTTCATTCTTATTTGTCTGTTGGACATACTACTAGCAGTAAACGGTACATAAGCCGAAGGAGACTCATTTACTTTGTTGTTTCCCACCAGTCACTGTAACACTGTTACATGAATCAGTAGGTACTCGTATATATCTCTGCGCATCACAAAATCCAAATGGTTTGTCATCATTGTCTCCATAAACATGGCCATTTGGAGGTGTGCCTCTATTTTTGGACCAAATATGTTGATCCATTTTGGGGGTTTCCCAAAATGGGGGCACCCCTAAATCATCCATTGAAAAATAGGATTTTCCGTTATAAACCAACTATTTTGGGGATCCCAACCCCCAAGTAGGAGCTATCGTCCCCAGGCATGTCGACCTTGTATATCCTCGTTATGTGACCTGCGATGGCATTGCACTTGGCAATGTCTCAAGATTGGGAATCCCAAACAAACTGAAAAATAGACTTCCAAACTAATTTTTAAGGCTAAGAATCAGGGCCCAAGACTTCAAGTGTTTTGTGTTCTGTCGGTTCCCTGTGTCAGATCGCTGTTTCAGCCACGGAGAACAAATTCCAGCTAACGCCTTGGGTCACAGTGCACATCAGGTACACATTCCAAAGCTTGTCGGGTGCTTAGATGGTTACAGCTGTTACATTTCCTGTTGCATTTCTTCCATTTCTTGCCTCAACGGGATACTGTGGGATACTGTGGGATCTGGGATGTCCTTCCGGTTGTCGATTGGCGAAGGATTGCCATGGCCTGCCATGGCCATTCTTCCTGATTTCACCAGGTTTTTGGAGTGGCCGGAAGCTGGCTTTCAAAAGTCCTGGGCCCCAAAATGGGCCCTGCTGCCGCTGGAGATGGGTCGAAATTTGGGTATCAAAGGACCATTTTTCTGTCGAAAAAAACGTGTTTTGTTTTGTAAAGCTTTCCTATCCGGAAGCAAAACAAAAATTGGCCAACTCCTTCCAAATGCGAAAAACATTGACAAGAATCCGCATGTACGGAGGATGTCGGTATCAAAAAGGGTTGAACCATGGTCTATCTATCTATCTATATATATAAATATAAAAAGCCAATGTCTTTGAAAACGCATGTTGTTTGATGATTTTTGTTGAAGTTATCCAACATCCAAAAATCATCAAGTGTTTTTTGCCACTTTGATCCAAAGCCGGCACCACCTGACCTGCCGAGCCGCCGAATGCCCAGAAGTCTTGGCTCCCAATGAGACAAGAGCTCCAAAGAGTCACTCCCCGACCATGGAGATCCTTTCTGATGATGAGGCACGGGTCTAAGGTTTCGACTTGGATTTCATTTCGATTCGGCAGTCATATGTTTGAATGTCATATTTTGGTATGTTTCAACATTAGATAGCCTAAACATGTTCCCAATTCATATTATTTTTTGGGGCGTTGGCTACATATACGATCAATATCCCCATTATATCCGCATACATTAGTTTGTCAATCCCATTCAATCTCAATCCCATAGTTAATCTTCATTTTCAGAGAAACCTCAATAGAAACAAGTTGCTTAGATTATCCGGTAACATATTTATACAATTATATATATAATCACATGAATTACAGTAAACATTTCCATTAAACATCCCCATTCAATCCCTATGAAACCCACATTTTCGACGCCAGGATGCCCCGCTGGCGGCAGCACCAGCTTCACCGGAAACCGCGCTGGCGCCGCCTCCGGTCGCGGTGTCGATGTGTGATGCCTGCGACTCAGCGGTAGATCGGTGATTTTTTTCCAAGCTCTTGGGGGATTATAGAATATTATAGAAATCTTTTTTGGATCTGAGAGTCAGTTCGACCCATAGGCTATTTCTGTGAAACAGGGAACCAAGATCTTGGGATAAAGTTCATGAGAATCAAATGGTGCCAACAGATGGGGGTCAAAACCCCTCACATCCACATTGTGGATTGGGCTGGTGCTGTACCGGACCTTTTTTTCTGATCATCCCCTGGCAGTGTTGGATCTGCTCTCAGCCGTTTTGACTCCACAGGGTTGATCTGTTCAGGTTCCCGTTGCTAAAACGATGATCTCCACAGCCATACCGGCGATGTCCGCCATGCCTGCGAACGCCATGCCCATGGCATCCATGGCATCCATGGCATCCATGGCATCCATGGCATCCATGGCGACTGGTGCGACCTTCATGGCTTCAATGCCCATGACTTCCATGGCTCCAATGGCCGTGCCAGTGATGGGCTTCCAACTGGTGCCGGTGACCGCCGTCGCCGTGGCGGTGAAGGTCGTTCCGAACAACGGCGCTGATTGTGCCAGCGAGACCATTAGTACCAGGCCTAGCTCTGAGTCTTTGGATGACCTGAGCTTTTCGAGGAGTACCAGTGAATCGGAGTTGAGACACTTGGTTCTACTTGGGTCGATGTTTTTGAACATGTTGAGCTGTTGTTTTATTTGGATTGGTTTGGTTATTGTTGGGGGAATATGTTCAGAAGAATTACTTTGGTGCTCCGCTGCATGAATTTTTGAAAAGACTTTGCCCAAATCCTGTGGCCAGTAGCACCATCCAACCATTAAGCACGTCCAAAAGTTTCACCGACTCCAATTGGAATCGGTCCCCATCATTCCATCAATTAAGCCCCTATCCTCCCACCCAAATCCCGCATTTCTATAGGCAAATGATGAATGTTATTGAATGTTGATGAATCATCTTTCATCTCATCCCCTTTTTTTGCTCCAATTCCCCATTTCGAGGTGACGACGGCTGCATCACTGGCTGTGTCTGGGACTTGTCCCAACGCACCAAGGGCTGTCGCCGGGTGCAGCAAGCCCTGGAGGATCCCAGCATCTCCGACGCCGCGCGTAGTGCGCTGGCGCTGGAGCTCAAGGGGAAGGTGCGCCAGTGCGCGCGCTCGGCCTGTGGCAACTACGTCTTGCAGAAGTTCATTCAGGTGCTAAGCGCCTTGGCCGCCTTGGCCGCCTTGGCCGCCTTGGTAATGGGATAGGATGGACAGGATGGGATGGGAAGGAGTTGTTTTTCTTTTGGGTGGTTGGGGATGTGTTCTTCTTTCCGAAGGGCTGAGGTTTGGATGTTGACTTCAGAGGAGTATAGCCTTGATGGGGGATGGTTGTGACTTGGTTTGTTTCAATTTGCTGGGCGGAGCCAGACTCATTTCTGGTCTGGTCCACGAATATATGGAAAACAAGGAAAACCGCAACAGCGGCTGAGTTTTGGATGTACATTTGGGCATATATGTGTGTACTGTATACATAATATATATATATATACATAAATATGTACACCTATATTGATGCTTTTCCTTGCTCTGCAACAGCCAGTAAAAAGTAACCCTAATAAGACCCCCCAAATGGTGCACCATGAAATGACGTTTTTTTCATAACACGATTAAGGCAGTTTCGGAACACGTAGGAAACTTTGGACTACAAAGCACGTCCATCCAGCTCAACTGTAGTAATTTCTGGTTGTCACACATCACACATCACAATTTCAAGATGTGCGCTTCTCTTGGCTCAGCACCCCAAAATTTTTCTTTGCTTGCGCCAACCTCTGGATTGGCATAGAAAAAATATCAAATCCATCGTGCTACAAATGGTGCTTCAAATCCTGTTTTTGATGCTATATTACTATATTACAAGGAAAAACCCACAAGTCACTTGTTTTTTGCATTTCCTCATGCAGCACCCATGACATGTTTTGTTTACTTCTTCGTGCACCAAATCGTGCCTAAAATCGTGCTGCTGTAACAGAGCATGGTAAAATCGCAATAATATACATATATATATATTATTATATACACATCTATTTTACATGCATCTATCAATATGCACTATCCATCTATCCATCTATCCATCTGTCCATCTATCCATCTATCCATCCGTCTATCTGATCTTCTAATCTATCCATCTATCCATCCATCCATCCATCGATCCATCGATCCATTGATCCATCCATCCATCTACACATCCACCAATCTATCCATCTACGCACATGTTGCATATATTTCAAACCATTTTTGGAGATGCAATTTTTGCTTTGCATGTCCCCACCAAGGACCTCAAGCATGCCAGTTTATCATCGATGAGATCATGGAGGCCCCAGCCCTGCCAGCTGACATTCGAGTCCTTACATCACTGAGATAGACCCAATGATCACCGAGATTGCAGTTGGATCAACTGGAGGTTTCTAAAAATGGGCATCACGAGCCCCACCCGAAGTCGTACCTCCTCCTTCCCCACCTGTCCCCCCAAAAAAACTGTGTCAGTCACCGTTCACAAAGACCGCGCCCGAACTTCCAAACCCGAAGCCGAACCACTTCGGGACCACCAGGGGTACTGAAAATAGGGGTACCCCAAAATCATCCAAACTTGTTTCTTGTAAATGGGAACAAAACCCACCTGACTGATTGGAAATAATAGGCAGCCCATCAATAGATCTTCTCTTCACCAGGATTGGACTGAAGAGCGCAGCTGTTTATATAATGGCCATGACAGAGAGCATGGGGTATTTTCCTGCTTAAGTCTCCATGTTTGATGCTGAAACCACCATGTTTGATAGTTGACCCACCATCTTATCCCACAATACCCATCATATCCCCATATATCCCATTGAATTCTAGTTTTTGGATGGTCAATGTTGGTGTTTTTTCTTCATCTTTGATGGTTCAAGTTTCATTTTGGATGGTGAAATCCTAGTGAATCCCATGAATTTCCCAGTTGTTTTTGGTTATATCCTCTCGTTTCTCAACGGTCGCGACCCTTAACCCTGGCCGCCGGGAGGAGCCGGAGGAGGTGTCCAACCTGGCGAAGCATCAATACGCCTGCCGCATCCTACAGCGTCGACGGCACAAACAGTGGGATGTTTCGGAACCCGATGTGGGTAGCTATCAACTTCTGTACACACATACATGCGTACATGCATACATATGTATATATATAATTATATTATACATATGTATATATATATATGTATATATATATATATTTATACAATTTATATACATATCATACGTATACACGTTGTTGTACATAGACGTACGCATGTTATGTCTAGATATCACTCTCTCCCCTTCCACATGTTTATATATATATACATATCACTGTGCTATGCACATATTTTTTGATACAGACACTCGATTTAGGTAAATGTACGTGCATATGTATAATTTTGGACAATTGGTCTACAGAATCACAGCTGTCCTAAGGTCTCTTGGAGAATTGTCAAGCACAGATGGAAGGCCCCGATCCTGGGAATGACATAGCAACATAGCCGGCTGTTGGACAAGCAGCAACGAGTATTTTTCCTCTGTCAGGCATCATCCGGCTGTTGCTCCAAGACGCCCTTCCACTGGTGCGGCACAACTACGGCACCTTCGTGCCTTCGGAAAATCAGCACTGGAAGAGGTAAATGGTTTGCTTACTTGGCGGGTATCGATTTTAACAGGCATGGCATGTCAAATACCCTTTTTCGGAAGGTAAAACCCCGGACTTTTGATGAGCAGAGTTGACGTTGCTCCAGGTTTAACATTAAAGTCTCTGTTTTTGAGAGCCGTTATTTTCCTTTGCTATGACAAAAAGCGTTTTTTGGGGGGTAATCTTGTCCAGGTTGATCTGGTTCTCCAGCTTCTGCTGCTTCATGTGCACCATCATGTCGTAGCACTCGGTTTCTCACAGCTGGTACTTCCACATCTGCCGCTGTAATCTCTGCGTCCACTCTTGCAATCATTGAAGGTTGTACATCATCTCCTTCTGAAAGAGTTGCATCATACACCATGTCTTCTTCTTCCACAGTTTCTGCATCAAGAAGATTCTGCAATTCTGTTATAGGACACCGCTGGATCTTGGCCCCCTTGGCAATTTTCTAGGGGCACATCCTTCTCTGGCAGAACAAAGCTCAAGTCACCAAGAAATCCTGAGGTGATGCAGGAAGTCTTCGATTTTGGTCTCTCGCCTAAGCGACGGATGGGAAAGATGCGCTGGGTGATACAATTCTCCAGTAAGCAAGCAGCTAGTAGCAACCTACCATGGTGCCAGCTGGTGGTTTGCGCTGATGCACTTAGCAATCTACATGTTAGGTGGCTCAACCATCCGTTTTTCGTGGTTGCTACAGCGGGTGAGCAACAAGAAACACCCAATGATCCAAAATTCGTGATTTTTAGTAAGGAATCAACCACAGAATTCAGGGTCCCCAATTGAAAGAATCCCCATCCAACATCCTGTGGACATAGCCCATGATATTGTATGGAGACTCAAAACTGGATACGAATATCACTTGGATTGTGACTAAAAATTCGCCGATGATCCCATCATCCACTTTTTTGGTACCTTTCCAACCAGTTTGCATGAAATGAAGTTGTGGGTTTTGAAAAGTTACTGACATGAAGTATCGTGTTTTTTTCCATGTTGATGCCAGTATGTTTTAGCCCAGTTCTGAGGCACTGAGTCCCAACGTGGAGAGCTGGGTGAGACCTTGTTGCAAAGTATAGGTGCCCTGAGCGATGAGAATGGAACGCAGGTCTTGCAGAAGGCGCTACTGCATGCACCACAGAAGGTGGGGGATGGGGCACTGGGGCGCTGGATGGGGAGGGTAGCCAGTTTTCGATAGATTTGATAAGGCATGATTACAACTTACAACTTTATGGTGACCCCGCTCAACAAACAGGCTTGATTGATCCGAAAAAGGATGGGCACACCACTGGTGTCTAGCGATTCCCAGTTCCGGCTGTGACAGCCTGTCAGGTCACATTGGCACAGCGAATGGTGCCGCAGTTTGCACAAATTGCACGTGGACGTCACAGTCATCAGACAGTGCTGGCTGCCCTACAGGTGCTGCCCCAAAAGGAGACGGGGAAATGTACCTCCCGTGATGCCAGTTTGGGTGGATGGGTATGGGTCAAACAGTCAAACATCAACCAATAAATCCAGTGCACATGGATTAAATGGATCATTGTTAGCATGCAGATTATGCAGCCCCAAAACTGGGGATCGCTGATTTTGAACCACATCCATTTGGGCGTGCTGCTTCTCAGGACCAAGACAAAGCTGTCGCACTTCTATCTCAGAAGGCGGAGCTGGGGACGGGTGAATACCTGTAGAAGCATCTTTGGAAGGATGAACTTGACCACTGCTGTGAAAACAGCCATCTAGATTCATTTCGGATTAGTCACATCAGTTGGTGCTTGCTCGTGGGACGTAGCAGGGCGTAGCAGATCCCCAGATCCCTAGACCATCAGCTCAACTTTCCGCGGGGCCTTTCACATTTTAATGGTCATCATGGTCCTCATGGTCATGCGACCAGCTCCACCACCAGCAACAGCACATGCAGCAGCTTGGTTCATTGGTCAGTCGTCAGGTGCAGAAATTATGGGCCTCGAGGTATGGTCGATTGGTGGTCACTGGGCATCAAGGGTCATGGAGATCGTGGCAATTTGTATGGCCATCAAGAGCCATGGGGAACATGAGGAAAGCCCATGGGATTGAGTGGGTCTCCCAAATCTGCCCTGAACACATGTTTGGATGTAGCATGGGAAACTCGGCTGCCATCTGAGGTCAAATCTATCCCTAGTCTGCACCAACAGTGCGTAGGCATGACTCGACGTGAGGCATCAAGGGGCGCGGTGCGACCGGTTGTGGGAGGGATTGGTGTCCCACGCTGCAAAGGGTTCCGTGCCAAAGTAGGGCCTCCCCCAGTTCCAGACATTTGTCTTCCGAAGTGTCAGGCGGCAGCTGCATAGAGGATCCTCAGCTGCAAAAAATGCCGTGCTTGCGTGTTTGATGATCTATGATGATCTATTCATCGAAACTTTGTTGATAGCTTCCATAGCTTTCTTAGCATCTTCACTTTTCGCACTTTTCACCTCCGAACTACTGCGACATGATGCGTTTCTTCGATGTTTGTCTCCGCAGATCTGGGCAGCTGAGAATCGAGGATCTGGGCTACAATCCTTGGGTCGTTCATCGGCCGACATCCTCCCACCAGAGGAAGGAAAGTTTTAGTTTTCGCGGACATTGTCGGTTCGTACAAGTCCCGGTGCTACAAAGTCGGCACGAAGTTGGGTGTGGTCAAAATCATTCAAAATATCAATGGATGGTCTTTGAAGAGGAAAAAATGATGAGCCATTTCTCAGCGGGTTCGTTAGTACACCGTTTTTGAACCACACCCATTGTAGGGCCTGAACGGGTTATGGAGCACGGGTTACTTCAGAGGTCTAGCTGCTTTGAACATCCCCTCGGCCCTTTTTATTTCAAGTTTGAAGCCACCTGTGCAGGGCGTTCCTGTATCATGCCCTGAAATTTGTCGACATGGTAAGTACCTCTCAATGCATCAGATTGAACACCAAACTTGAAAGTGTACTAATAGCCAATCGATTATCCTGAGAGTTGGAGAGAAATTTCAGGGCGTCTTACACATAGCGCAGAATTTGACCGAGAATTTTTAAGGTCCTGGTGATCTCAAGAGCACAGGCCTTTGTGAAGGATGCAAGATTTTGCCCACAGGGGGGGCGTCTGTCTCCTAAAAAGTCAGACCTCGTTGGATCTTACAAGTCTGCTGGAGACCAATTTCTGTAAAGTTGCCACCTGGCAGAATTCATTCGAGTTTTTCGCCTCGAATGGGGATCGCCCTCCTTTTGGTTTGCTTTCCATCGCGGCAGCGCGATACTTTCCACAGGCTTTGGCCATCCCTTCCCGATACGCGGCAGCGTCCACGTACAAGCGACAAAAGGCTGGGCGGCTGGCCTGTTTGGATCCCCTCCAGCGAAGCAGATGGGCTTGAATCCCCCATGATCCCATGAAATCTCCGTGGATTTCCAGATTGATCGGAAGCCCAAGGTTCTGGACTCTGATGAGGCTCGTTGGTGCATGTTGGTGCCGTGGGGGTTTCCAATTTATGGGAAAAACCCAGACTGGATGGCACCATTTATGGAAAAAAATATGGAACATCCCCAATTTTTTTTGGTTTCTCTTCAGAACATGGAGTTTTATACACCAAAATGCCGATTCCAGTGGGAAGAAATGGCACTCCATTGGTGGGAGAATTGTTGGGACTTGAAGAAAACCCTATTGTTCAAACAAACCCTGGAACAACACCAAGTCTCGAAAAATGTTGATAAGAGGTGACATTGGGAAAGCACATGTGATATGATACGGTGTGATATGATATGATGTGAATAATCCACTCTGAAGCCCCAAGTGATCATGTTGAGTCCTATGATTATTGGTGGCCCTGCCATGTTTTTGTTCAGCTGGAAAGTCAGTTTTCGTTGAATCCCAACAAGGGCCCGGGCCCAGTTGGATCTGTTTATACATTTAACATCATTTAACTTCCAGCCCGATTCCAGCCTAAATAGTTGATTTTGAAACTATTTTCCAGCAAGCCCTGTGGAGGGTATCATTTCCATTACCCTCTGGTGAACTAACATAGCAATGGAAAATCACCATTCTTAATGGGAAAATCCACTATAAATAGCCATTTTCAATAGCTATGTTAGTTCACCAGAGGGTAGTATACATTCCTGAATGCTGCATGTTTCAGGAGGGCCTTGCACCTTCCGTTGAACCAGGAGGCCAGATTTACATTGGTGACGATGGAGAATCTTGGAGCATTGATTTAAGACATGTGGATTTTGGCATTAATGTTTTGGTCAACAGACAAAAAGCTATTGAACATGGCCATAGAAATAGTTGATTTACCCATTAAAAATGGTGATTTTCCATATAAATCACCATTTTCCCATGGTTTTTCCTATTAAAAATGGTGATTTTCCATCCCCCCAAAAAAGTGAATCACACCCCCAACAAAAAGCAGATCAGAACATCCCAGATCACCGCAGGTGGGGCGCTTCTTGAAGTTCCGGAGGTCCCGGCTGTTGCGAACTTTGTGATACCGCTGGTTTTGTAAACTATATGACTCAATGAATCTCTATGACTATATGCATTATATTCATTTTATATTCCATATATTTCCATATGTATACTATACATATTCATCGTCCACGAGTCTCGGGGTGCCGAGAATGCCCCAGTTTTTCAGCGCAACCTCATTGGGCCCATGGTTGGACGGGAGTTCTTGAAGCTGCAGAAACCTCCAGCGTTAAAGGGCACAGGTTGTGGTACCCCGCTAGATGTATCAATAAGATTCAACAAGAACAAAAGAATATGCCGGAATATTGATGACATAAGCATCTCAGATCTCTTCACTGATTCACTTGATGAAGAGAGGTTGAACCAGCAAAAGGTGAGGTGTCACAGGATTCTTGCCACAAACCTGGACAGTGGATGTCGAGGTGGATTAAAACAGTTTTTGCGACTGTAGTTTGACAATTCATTATTTAGGTTGCACAACTATTTCAGCTGAATTTGGAAAAATATCATACCTCCCAGCTAATATAAGAAAGAGCTAACACAGACCCTGGTGTCCCAACTCACAATTTCGAAAGTCAGGGTCCTCCAACCCCGATGAATGGCAAGGGCCTATCTTATTTGAGGGATGTTGCCCTACTATATCCCCCATGATATCCCTATGGTATCCTAATAAGTTATATTCTCCCTATTTCTATTATATCCCCAGAATTTTGATTGTGAAATCCCGCAGATGTTGGTCAAATTCCCATCAGTTTCTTTCTTCCCAGATCTTCTTTGAATATTTTTCTGAGTTTTTCAGCCAGGATGCAGTAGAAACTCAGCCAGAAGTGCTGAAGCTTCAGGAGCTGAGCGAGTTGCAAGCTGGGGCGAAGTATAAGATGGGTGTGTCTAAAAATGGGTTGGATACACTCCTTCATTTATGGCATTAACATGAAACATTGCAAAATATGACAATTTCTTTTGAAGATACCGATAGCCTCTTTTGAGACAAAGCCATGTGGTTGTGATCTTCCTTTGAACAAATCCAGCCCATTTATGGCACTAAATCCGGCAGATTCGATGGGAGGATGCAGCCACAAAACGGGAGAATTCCCCTGGGTAGTGGAGACTTCTGAACAAGGCTTATCAACCAGCCAAGCCAACGATCCGGTTTCCCAAAGCTGCAGTAAGACAGGGCGTTTCAGGATGTTTCAGGATTGGTTTTAGCAAGTAGTGGACCACAGGTTTCATTTAAGGTGATCTTCCTAACTGTCCTAACTCTTGAACTCTCAAATTCCCATGCATTCTTCACATGTCAAAAGATCCGCTATGTTTGCTTCTTCGGTCTCTCAAGTCGCTCAGGTCACTTCCTTGTCCTTTCGCCATGGCATCCATTGCTCGGCTGCGGCTGCTTCTGGCGCTGCTGGCGCTGTATCTGGGTGGTCCCTCCTTCGTCACCAGCCGTAGTCTCCGCCCGGGACAACGGGAGGGCACTGCGCGCTACGCCGAGGGCGATGCCGCCGCCACGGCGGATGGCAACGCCGGCGACTCGGCCCTTTTGGCTCCACTGAAGGTGGCCAGCCTGGGGATGGGGCTGCTGAAGCCCGTCTTTGCCGCGGAGGCGAAGCTCCAGGCCCTGGCCTATGATGAAGAGGAGATCAGGGCGAAGATTGCGGCAGAGGTGAAATCTGCTCCTGTGGTGGTCTACACCTACTCCCTATCTCCTTTTTGCACGGAAGCCACCAAACTCTTGGATGCGCTGGGTGCTGAATACAAGGAAATCCAACTGGCGCCTGAGTGGTTCCTGATGCTGGGCGAGAATGCGGCCAAGCGGGCTGAATTGGGCGTGCTCTATGGCCGAACCAGCATGCCTCACATCTTCATTGGAGGTGAAAGCATCGGTGGGTTGATGGATGGCCCTGGGCTGGTTCCACTCTACGAGAGTGGCGAGCTGCAAGAGAAGCTGAGGGCGGCTGGCTCGTTACCAGCGGTGAATCAGGACCCCTTATCCTCGATCATCGCATCCTTGCGATGAGAGGCACAGGCCCTAGTGACCACACAGCACAGGCAACACCTGGAGCTGTCAATCTCGGCTGCAGCTGGTGGCGAAACATAGCTGCCTTCTGATGCTGCAAGTATTTTCCAAGAAATTTTCAGCTGTTGGCAGAAGTGTCAAGAATTTTCTGTGAAGCTGGCTGATTTCGAAGCCTGAATTGCGCGCACCAAATCAAAAATGCGGTGGGATTCTATGGCATTTGATGGCAGCTAGCTTCTAGGGTTTCTTGAAATAATACAAACCAGGCAGCATGTGGGTTTCGAGAAGTTGCTTTGAACCATTTGAGCTTCTTTACAGACCCTCATTGTGTTCATGCCACCCGCAGGAAGAATTGAAGCAGCTGAAAGAGCAGAAAGAGCTGCAGCAGGACCATCCTGGTCTTAGGGGCGAGGGGCTAGTGATGCTGTCAGGCTGTCAACAAGGTTCTTCATACT
>Ga0126342_10007212_pt1 | contig 19821 bp, 12 predicted proteins | sample Cyp1metagenome_FD_92528 | JGI IMG/M metagenome (GOLD analysis project Ga0126342, IMG submission 92528) | Coral microbial communities from Lord Howe Island, Old Settlement Bay, Australia - Cyphastrea 1 metagenome | ecosystem: Host-associated > Invertebrates > Cnidaria > Coral ... | reverse complement strand
ATATAGTATAAACTATAATGGGGCTAAACCACAATCCGTTCAGCTCTCAGTCCTTTTGAACCAACGCTACAGAGTAGATCGATGATATATACACTACATGGTTTTACTGCAGGAGTTTTTACAGGATGTTTATAATATGTTATAATGACGTTCCAATCGACAAACTAGTATTTTCATGTATTTTAGACTAGCTCCGGGAAGGTTTATCTTGTCCGGCCATTTAGACATACGGATGGAACTGGTGTTTCATACTCCAGGGCCCTGTGGTCTGACCCGGAATCCACATATTTAAATGTCGTTAGAGTCGTTACCGTAGAAAAAATGGATTTGATCCAACAACAATGGGGTTCTAACTTGATTTAAGCAACAACTGGGATTATCCAAGAAGAAAAACGGGAATTAAATATTGCACATGGGGAGATAAGCGGGAAAATTGGGACATATCCAAGCAATTGGAGAACATCATCAACTGAATTTGGAAAAGAGGTAGAATAAAAGGTAGGGAAATGTAAAACTCTGGCTGACAACATGCAGTAACCAAGAGAAAGGGGGGCAGCAACACCAAACGTCATGATTTGACCCAGAAACCTTGGCTGCATCTGAGCTTCCCCACTGCTGCGTCCAAAGGGCACCTGATAGTGTGATGCTGTCGTTTTTTGGGAACTACAGAGTTCCAACTGGAAGTGCTAAGTGGGGATGGTGATTTCCATGAAGCTTGCCCTACAGCCTCAAGCTCTGAAAATAGACTACACCATCCACAACGATTCATCATGTTGCCTATAGTGCCACAAAGTGGTTGCCCAGTTATAACATGGTTTATGTTTAGCCCAACCAGTTCAATACATCATAAACATCCATAAACCCTAGTGAAATTGGAGTTCAACGTTGCGGTTTGACCAACGTTCACTGAACGAATTACCACCCATTTCCGACCGCACCCCAGGCCAAAAACCCGGCCTGCGGTGAGACCGGAGGGGTGACCTGATCCGCTCCATGCTGCTGGGATGTTTAGCTGTTAACCATCATTGCTATAACTATTGGTTAACCATCATAGTTTAGGTATAATAACTATGGCTATAACTATTGGCTGGTTGGTGGTTTTAACCATCTTGAAAAATATTAATTAGTCAATAGGAAGGATTATCCCATATATTATGGAACATAAAACATGTTCGCTGCAACCTGGTCGTTTGCCCGGAGTTGATGTCCCGCCAATATTGTTCTGAGGGGGCGGGCGAATTTTGATCCCTCATGAAGATAAAGTTGATGTTATTACCCCATTCAACATTGGTCATAGGGGGTGGCGAATTTTAATCCCTCATGAAGATAAAGTTAATGTTATTATCCCAAACAACGTATTGTTCAGAGGGGGTGGCGAATTTTAATCCCTCATGAAGATAAAGTTAATGTTATTATCCCAAACAACGTATTGTTCAGAGGGGGTGGCGAATTTTGATCCCTCATAAGAAAAAGATGATGTAATTACCCGAATCAACACATGTCACAATGATGAGTCTGGGCGAACGTTAAGGTTGCGGACAACGTGTTTGAAACCACCAACCAGATAATAATTATGGCTGTAACTATTGGATGATGAAAATTACCTACAGCACTGGGTCATTTGTTGGGGTAAATGTCGCTATATGTTTGAGACTCTTTGGTATTTTTTTTGGGTCACAGTGCACGGTGCATGACCTTTTGAACAATCAAAATTCACTGATCGAACTGTTCCCAAACTGCCCTCAATAATCCCTTCCCCAATCATACATGTCATAGCTCCAAACAAAATACATATAAAGTGGTTCCAAAAATTGGTGGTATCCCCTGCTATTCAAACATAGCATTGGAAAACCCCCCATTTCATAGATGTTTTTTGTCCAGTAAACCTTCATTGATCTCCATTGATAGTGGATTTCCCAGCTTGTTATGTTTGATTCCTGGAGGGTATCAAACATTTTCGGGGAAAGGAACGCCCAGCCCGGGAGCCCGGGGAAGCCCCAAAAAAATCCGGACCGTGCTGTAAGCGCTATCAGCTTGGCGAAGCTCGCTCCTCAGCGCAGATATGGAGGAAGCATCCTCACATGTCCAGGGACAACTGGGAATTTCTTCTTGATTCTTGATCCTACTGGAACCCCAAAAAAAGGATTGCCCCGGGATTTTTTGTTTCATAAATCTTCAGTTGACGAGTAAATATGCTGTTGTCAGTGTCCATAAAGGCCCCTGCAGCTATGTTTGCTGGTTCAATCATAAAGCCCGTCAACCGTAGATACATCCAACATAGCCCAACAGTTAACACAAATCCATCCTGGGGGCCTGGGGGCCCCACATTTTCAGACACACCCATATCGTGCGTTCAACCCATCGCGGGTGCAGGGAGTATTGTCGCTTCGCTGCACTCAAAACCAGCTGCTCAAAAACTCAAGGGAGTAAGAATGCAAGGCAAGTATTTATGCCTATAATGTATATATATATGTATTTCATAAGCAAAAAATGAGCAAACCAAGCGGCCCCAAGTCTGAGACATGTGACATAGCATGTCGGACATGCTCTGATTACCCGTATCCAAGCGACATGCAAGGGATGGTCAAAAACAGGCGTAGGAGATCCCCAAATAAACCCATCCAAACAAACACTAAGACTAAGTTTATCATATCATGAAGCCATCATTTACCATCATTCAAGTATATACATATTTTTGGCTCTGGCACATTGGGACTGTTGTCGCGGCCATGCTTGGTCAGTTGAATTCTCCTGTGGCCATTTAGAAAGCGTAGTCTGCTCCAACCGTTTGACCGTACTCAGTACAGGTCATGTCTTTACAACGCTGCACAAATGGTGGAGGCAGATCTTGCATCTGTACTGGCACAGGACTGGCGTCAAGCGCTGTAATGATGGCAGTAGCCATACTCATGCAAAACGCTGGGGCGTACTCCTTGAGAACTGTCGTTTTCCATTGGCCCTGTGCATTGCGGCCAATTGCCCGCGCTTTTGGCAGCTCTTTGCGGACTCTATGGCGATGGAGCTCCATTAGTAAGTCCGGCAAATTGACCACAAGCAGGTGAGTTGGTTTGGGGGCAAACGATCCAAGGAGTCCCTGAGCAAATCGAATTTTTTGCACATTTGGCAAAGCTAACAGCATTTCTACGAAAGGAAGTCGCCAGATGGAGGCCAATGCAGGATCATCGTCTGGTTCCGCAGGATGTTCAAGGACTGCTAGTCCGTCAGTCAACGCAATCTCCAGAACAATCCAAAGTGCAAAGCACAGCAAGGTGTTGCCCATGATGATCTGTTGGACTTCCCGCAAAGTAGTGTGGTCAAATCCCCACAATTGCGATAGGTCGCGCAAAACTCTCGGCTCTCGGCCTTCTGCAATTGATGTATCGGTTGTCTTGCCGCGAGCACGTGACCATGTCTCGCATGGAGGTCCGCCGACAAAGCCAATCACATATCGGTCCCTCACTGCTTGGATCCAATACGTCCTTGTGGCAGGATTGGCAGCGTCGCCCCATTGGGCATCAACAACGATATCAAGGGAGACGACCAGGACAGTGTATGCTGTTCGCTGGGAGGCAAAAATGTCAAGGTAGTATTGCAAGTCTCCGACACGCCGCCGGCCTGAATAGGCGTGAAGGAGAATTCTAATGCGACCAAACTGTCGGGGTGCAATGATTGCGCCATGCTCTGTGATGTGCTCCTTGACCTCCGTGCGTTGGAGCTCATAGTCCTTGATGTCCTTCTTCCGGTTGGCCTTGCTCAGGTTCTCCCGCAAGAAGTCCCAGTTCTGGATCTTAATGAGCTCGGTGCAGTGGTAGCGGAGCTGTTCCATGTTGAAACCAAACATCTGTGCATCCTCAATCGCCACATTTTCAATGAAGAACTGCAGCGTGGTGCAGAGGTCGGTCCATGAAACATTCACACTTTCGACAAAGGTCTTAACATCCAACCAAAAAGTGGTCAGTGCCGGTTTTTCGGTGATCGCTGCAATGAGGAAGTCATAGATCTCCTCATTGTACTCGATCACATCACGACGTCGAGGACTGAGACATTGGGGTCCTTGACTCTGCAGCGGTGGAAGTACTCGATCATGATGTGCTTCACGCACTCTGTCATCTTGCGACCCTGTGCCCGGCATGATGTCGCAGTGCATGTTGAGGCTTTCCAATTTCCGTCTGCACTCATTGGAATAGTAGAGATGTGCTTTCATTTTCGCATTCGTGTGAAAGTACTTCAGGCATGCTGCGCATGTTGGCTGAGCAAACAACCGTCTCAGTCGTGAGACCTGGCCATGTCGTCTGAACATGTGTGCAGCTTCTCCAGCACGGTTGTTGCACTTGATTTGACATCTCATGCAGCCATATGCCTTGTCCACTCGTTCATCGACATGGGTTTGCATCTGCGGAGGAATGGCCACACATGCCTCTTCCAATCGAACTAATGCCTCCTCATGAAATTTGCAGACCTGTAATCGCTTGGCCCTTTGCAAAATGGAATGCTCACAGGCTCTGCGAATGAGTCGTTTCCAATACTTTGGACTTTGTTGGACAAGCTGAAGCCAGCTGGGATATGCAAGGCGTGGGTCCGGCAAAGAAGAGGATCTCTGAAGCTGCTCCCACATCCAGACCATTGCTTGTTCCAACATGGCAGTCCAATGCTCATCGGTCGCAAAAATCGCCCAAATATCAGTGAGTCGACAATGCACCAGTGTAACAAAGTAGCGAAGTCGAGCTCGATGAAGAAGTTCGAGGGGGCTGAGCTGTGCCACTTGCACCAAGACTTCATCGTCGGTCAGATGATCAGTGGCTAGTTGTGGTGGCAAAAGCCGTTTGTACAGCCGCATGATGACCGCATGAAACTTGCGCATTGTTCGTGCATCCATTGCAATCCATGTTTCTGCACCGTACATCATCTTGCTGAGCACGAGCATCTGGAACAGCTCGGTACGCTTGCTGATATCAATGGCATGGTTCTGATACAAAATCTTCCTGTGGCGGTTGAAAGCAGCATGTCCAATCGCGGCTTTCTGCTGAATTTCATTGTTCTGATCACCCGTGTGATGCAACGCGCCACCTAAGTGCTTGTAGTTGCTGATCAGCTGGATGTGACAAATGCCATGTTCTCGGACAATAGGCAGTTGATGAGGTGCTGCCGGTCCGTAATATTGGATTCGGTATGCACGTGAGCCTCTGCCTCTGAATGTCATCATGAGCTCCGTTTTGCCTCGATCGAGGTTGGGCTGCATGCAGTGAAATTCGCAGAGGTCCAATAGGTATCCTGTCACGGCTCCAGCTTGTGACACAAGCGTCTCAGGGGTGCTGGAGGTGATGCAAACTGCCACATCGTCCATCCACGTTGGTCCGAGGAACGGAACCATCTCCTGTTGCACTGGAAAATGTCCAAATAGAGGCAGATGCTCATGGGTATGGAAATGCGAGAGTGCACCAATGTGCTCCATGTAGGCCTGCAGTTTGTGCAACACTCTGGCCCATGCAAATCCAAAAACGATGTCCGCCAGGCAATCACCTGGACGGGTGCCAACTGTGGTGCGTGACACGTCGTTCTGTCCATCCATCCAGAAGTGTGTACTAGCATGCACAGCACGAAGACATCGTTGTGCTTCATCTGAAAGTCCAGCTTGTTGCAAGGCCGTAGGCTCTCCAAGCAGGGCATAAAGTTGATGTAAAGCATCCGCGGGGAGATTCAAACGTTTGGCCAGGAATGCCACAAATTCATCTGAAACTTCTCCTCCAAGCGGGGCTTCTCGGACAATGCGATAAAATGCTTCTTTAAGATCAAGGTATAAAATAGCTGAAGACCTCTGGCGGTTCCGTGCATCTCTGATAAAAGCCCGAGCTTGATGTAGAGGAAGCTGCACCGGAATGCGCCTTCTGCCGCCAGTTTGTTGCGCTTGTAAGAATTGTTCATATACTTGAGCATGCTGAACACGCAAAGTTCGATGTAGAGCTTTGCCCAAATGATTGGATATCAGCAATGATCGGTAAGATGAACACTGGTCGGTCGGTCCACGGCCTTTGTAAACTGCCACCAGTCTGCCGCCCTTGAAAGCCAAGGGCTCATGTCCATGGATGGCTGTCTTGAGGAGTTGTGAGTAGAGGAGCTTGGCAATCGCTGCAGGATGCAAATGGCACAGTTCTCCTGGAATACCATCCGGTCCCCTTGCTTTGCCCCTAGGAATACGTCTCAACGCAATTTCAAGATCCGTCAAAGATGGCATCTGTGACAGTTTGCCATCATAGTGATCTTGTTGGAAGTGGCAAAGTTCCTGTGTCCAAATGTCATGCAATTCTTGATGTGACATGCGTGTGCCTCCCTCCATGTGCTGAAAGAATGTGATCCATGTATCAAGTGCAGCTTCGGGGTGTAGGCAAACTACTCCAGCCTGGTCACGTACCATGGGTAGTTGTCTAGCCTGAGCTTTCTTGGGATTCGTAGGTCCAGTGAAACCTGGAAGGCTCCGGAGGACTTCAGCTGCAGGAGTGGTGCTGTTGATCTTGTCCAATTGTGCTCGAAGGGCATGGAGTTTGGACTTGGCCAGTTTTTGCTTCATTTGCCGACATACAGCATAGAGCTGTGCTTGAAGTTTGGCCATGATGCATCGCAGTGTGGTGTCATAGGAGGCATCCATCGGCAGCACTGTGTGGTCTTGAGATGACTTCCAGGCATTGAAAGCCACTGCCATAGCCGTGAATTTGAGTCGCCTTCTGGCATCTTTGATTCTCCCTTTGGAATCCAGCTTGACTTGCCGAAGTGCCCATATTTCTTCTGTGACGTAGATCTTCTTTGCTTTCTCCACACCCTGCTTCTTATGCTTGACCAGGATCTGATGTAAATGAGCAGTGATGATTTGGTTTTGTGTTTCAACATCCGTACTCCACTTCAAAGAAGGCGTCATGAGAAGCTGCGCATGCATATCTTCATGATCATTGAAATCTTCATGTCGTTGGAGTCCATGGGTCATCGTCTTCGACCGTGGAGCCGGTGCCATACTCGTCAATTGTAGCTGCAGGGCAACGGGCTGATGATCATCATTGATGGTAGCAAGGTCAAAGTCCGCAAGAACTTGGGACCACGTGCAGCGTCGCTGCCATGACTGGGGCACAGCAATGTGATCAATGCAGTGTTGCCTGAGGCCATCAATGCTAGTCCACGTGGCGTTGTCACCATAATGGGTGTGACCAGTGGCAGGGAGGCAAAGGCTGTTCGCCGCCAGGAAGTTTCGGAAGATGCCAGTGTTCGCTGACGTTTGAAACCCCTTCTTGAAGACAATCTCATCATCTCTCGCACCAGGGGCCGCGTTGGCATCCATGAGTGCAAAAATGGGTGCATTGTCGACATGGGCTCGAAGAGCAATGTGCGTCTCCTCCCACCAAGCTGTGCGATGGCTCAATGAATGACCACTGTGTGGTCCATGCAAAGCCAACACCCAAAACTTCCATATACCAGTGTCTCCTTTGAGGAGTAGCCTGCGTTCGTCTGCTAGAACTACTTGGAAGTGAGACTTCTGGAAGTAGTATGGCTTCTTACGATCATCATGCGCATAGGGGATGCAAGTATCAATCCAAACCTCAATGCCTCCTTGTCCATGTACATGTCCACTGCAAAATCGAAGGATGCCTCCATTGACAGACATGGCTTGTTCTGATCTGGCTTCCTGGATGGCAATGCAGTTGATGTTCATGGCTCTGGTTTGCGTCTGCAAATAATGCAATTTGCCGGCATGGCCGTCAGGACCCTTGTAGAGCGATTGCACATTCGCCGATGCCAAACTGAAGGCAAAGTTGTATCGTCTGGCCTGGTTGGTTGCTCGTGCCGCAGGCTCTGCCTTTGTGCTGGAGATGATGGGCGCTTGAACATCAAGTATCCCGTCTTGCCATTCTGGTAGTCCAACTCGATGTCCGCAGACTGTCCATAGCTGTTGGATCTTGTGTTTCCAATGGGGTACGTGGATGCTTTGCCTTCTCATATGGAAACTTGCTTTCGCTTCTTTCTTGGCCGCGGTGTCTACAATTTCGTTGTATATGTCGCCCGCATGGGCCTTGGTATGGTGAAGACGTAAATCTCCCGGTGGAAGCGCCATCTCCAGAAATTGGAAAATGCCTCGCATGAGTCGATAAGAATCATCAGGGTCATCGGCTCCACATCGTCCAAATGCTTGATCTCCAGCAGTGATTGCATCCGTACAAAAGATCGTAGGGATGGCGTGGTTCTGTGCCATTCGCCATAGTCCTGCTCCAATCAGAGCAGATCGCTCCGCCATATCGGATCCGATTCTGGAGATTCCAGTGAATGCAGCGCCATCTGAGTCATATCGGACGGGGAATGCCGCCCATCCAAAGAGAGTAAGCTGAGAGTTATGAGAAACGCCAAATTGCTCTCCAACGACTGCAAAGGCCCATGTGTCTGGAGATCCAACTGCATCAGCATGTTGTGGGGTGAGTCTCTTCATGCTCGGTTGCGACGATCCATCAGTGAAAATAAGCAATCGATCATATGCATCCAGATCGTCCGGTTGCTTGAGTTCACATGTGGTCAGCGACATGGCTTGTTGATGGAGCTCATCAGGTAATTCGAGACATGAGATGTCAGCGCATAGGATGCCATTCGCTGAGGCAAACAAATCACTGAGATCATGATTGGTGAATTCCGTGTCCAATCGACACTTGGCGGCTTCACCTGATTCATTGTGCTTGAGGTCAATCAGGGGTGCGGTCGTCTTGCAGTGGCGAAATCGCTGTGGCCATGGGGTCTTACTCCGTGGCTTTGTTTGAGTGGAGGGCACTTGAGGCTCGCTGTGATGAAAAATGATGCATCTCCAGCCTCGACAAAGTTCTGTGTTTCGCATTATGACCGCTCGAGGATATTCAAGAGCACACAAATGCAACATGAGTTGAGGGTCAGTCAGCACGTGCTCTGCACTGTGGAGAAAACACCCTTGTGCATCGTGGGGGTCATCATGCAGGAAAACATAGTGTATCCAGGCAGGATCAGCAATGTAGCCGTGAGGGAGACACAGGAAATGATTTCCAAAGGCGCAATCAAAAACATCGCAATGAAGCCCCCAATGAACAAGTTCCTCTTCAATTTGGCTGTGTGTCCCAGGCTGGGCAACTTCAAGGTACGTTGGACTTGGACCAGTTGAGTCGCCATATATGAGACGTACAGCCGTTGTAGTAGGGATCAGCTCTTGCAGGGATAAGATTTGTCTGGGTTCATCTTGTCCATGCTGTTGTCCTGCTGTCAGAGGTTCCCAGGGCCGATGATCGTGAGCCACCGAATCATCTGTTAGGCGCTCCTGGGTTCTCTCATTGTTGCAAGTCCTTCTTGTGCGCACAGACATTTGAAGGAGATTCATTGCTTGTGGGACTTGATGTCCTCTTGTTCTGATACGGACAACGATGCCATAGCCGCATCTCCCAGGATATGGTTGACCTGGCTGAAAGACATGCTCTTGAAATTGTGCTTGGCAGTCATGTGTGGCTTGCGTACCAATGCATTGTTGTAATAAATCAGTAACAATCAAGATGTTCTCAAGGAGGATATGTTCATGCGTAGTGGCAGCAATCTGAACTGCAGGTTCAAATCTGTTGTCGTCATCATCAAGCACCGTGACCAACGTAGTGATCCACTGCGGGTTTTCATGTTGAACAAGAATCACATGTGCAGTGATGTCATTGGTGTCACTTGGTGGCCGTGGTGTGACGAGATAATACATGACTTCTGCATTTGGGTCAATGTAATCTCTCCAAACATTCTTGATGGCCTCCTCCCATTCTTGATAATTTTCATACAATTGCACGGTACGGTAGAACATTCCATGTGGTATAGGCCAATGATGATTGGCATACCATACAGCAACCTTACAAGACATAACTTCTCCAGCCCATGTGAAGGCCTCTGTTTGCCAAATCGGGAAGAGGTCTTGTACAAACTCAGTTTGTCCGCGGATTGAAGGTCTTGGCATGGCAAACTCAGCAGCAAACGGGTTGAAGTGAAAAGGTTCATTGTTCGGTTGAATCGCAATATCAACACCATCATGGCATGCAGCTTGGAGTGTGGGCGTCGATGCAGGTGCAGTTGCTGGCAAGGTCCTGCTATCTTGTTGCATCAAGAAGGTGGCATCATAGTGTTCTTCCAGAAAGACATGCCGCTCAGGTTCTCCTGGAATTTGTGGCCTATAATTAGGCATGATGACATCAAAATGTGTTCCAGGGTCAACAGGCTCGACATCAAAATCGCCAAACGGGATCTCGTTGATATGCACTCTACAGAAGATCCATTGGTCAGGTCCAATCCGTGGCAACTGCAGTCTTCTAAGGAAGCTGTTTCGTGTCATGTGATCAGACACAACCAGAGCGCATTGATCAATCACAACCGCTTCGCGTGTACTGCGATGTGTCGTGGCCAAGGCAGCTGTCATTCCATGTTGTACTCCCTGTTCAACAATAATGTGTCCAAGAACAGTCTGTGTGGATGCTTGTACAGGCCGTGGGTGTACATGTAGAATGTTGGCAGGTTGATCATTCATGTACAAGTCATTCCAAGTTCTAATGATTTCCTCCTCCCATCGTGATGCATGTTGGTCAAGGCGGACCGTACGGGATCTGTCACATCTTGGATGGGTTTCATGGTGAACATACCATGTGACGATGTACGCAACTTGACCTTCTTCTTCGACTTCAGTGAAAGCTTCTTCATCAAATCGATTCTGCACTGTGGTGCGCCATCGTGGGACAGTGGGACGTGGTGGTCCAGGGCGCCTTTCACGTTCTCCACAAAGCTGGGCTGGTAGCGGAGGCTCTGCGGTTTGATCACTTCGAAGCGTATGATACGGGACTCCATGGTGGCGTTGAAAAAGAACTGTGGGTTCCTGATCAGTGACTTCTTCCATCATGGCATCAAGAACATCGGGATTGCACGCACCAATGTAGATGCTGACATAGTCCCCGTGTTCTATGTCAATGGTGGCCTGGTCGTTCTGCTCAATCTCATAGTCATTGACATAAAGATGACATCGTTCAGGCGTCTCATTGCAGTGTGTTTCCAAATGAAGCAGGCGGAACAATGACAACCTTGTGATGAAGGTTGGCAGCCAGAAAACGCGTCTTGTGTAGGTGCTTGGTTGAGTGTCACCAGGGAAATAGATCTCTGTGTCCACCAAGACAAACCTCAAAATACTCGCAATGGGCCGGTCAATCGCAAGTTGCACAAGAAAAATATCTGCTGCATGTTCCAGTAAATCCATAGGAACTGCTTCAACTTGGTGGATGTGTGTAATATCGGATTGTTGAATCTGGAAGGCATCGGCAATGCTCCTCAATGTGCCCTCGTGGTCATTGATAGGAACTCTCGTAGACGCTGTCCTTCCATTTCTCAAAAACAGAATTGTTCTTCTTCCTTCGTCATGAGGTGTACCTGTGGAACAGGATCTCGAATGGCTAGATGTGGAAGATCTGGGTGTGGACGACGACATGGTCGATGGTGTTCGCGTAGAACGCGGCCTTCGAGCCATCAGGTTTGTCTCATCATCATCATCCCAGCGCCATTCATGCTGTGGTGGATAGAGAGTTCGAATTCGTTCGACAAGTTGTTCTTCCCAAACCTCTTGTGGGACAGGAGGTGGGATTCGAATTGTGAGACCCAGTCCTTCATGAAGCCGGATGGGTCGACCATGAGGTAGTTCAAGGGTGCCAATATGTATACTGCATTGTCCAAGTCCTCCATGGGCCCTTTCATCGCAGATGTCTGACACTCGTCCATGGAGAAGTACATGCCTGTACGGGATGACAGTGTCCAGGGATAGCGCAATCTGTATGAGTCTGGCTCTGGGAATCTGTGGGACAAGAGCAGTTGTAAGGCAAGCCGCTCGCATTGGGTTGGGATGCTGAACAACCAGAAGGGTGCCAACAGTGTCTGGCATGTTGGTGAAGGCCGGGTCAGGCGTCACAATTGTGGCAGAGAACGGAGCTTGTCTGTCAAAAAGATCAGCCCAAACTGTACTGATATCATCAGCCCATGTTTCAAGGTGTCGATCAAGCCTCAACGGTCGACCAAAGTCCTGAACGAGATTGGTAACATGGCTAATGTAGTAGGAGTTGATGTAGACGATCTCACCTTCTTCCTCATCCTCAACTCGTCCTTCTTCATCCAGCTATCCCCAGACCTGCGAGTACCAATAAGGTAATTCTCTCAGGTTCGTGCGTCGGTGTGGGTCAGGTTGGTCACTGGCTCTGCCGCCGTCACGAACATCTCGGTCTTCAGGCAATTGAGGTAGATGTGCTTCATTGGGATCAGGTTTGACTTCAAGGTGTCCAGGTGAAGGCTGCATGCAGCTCCATGGCGTAAGTCCACATGCCAAGCTGAGCTCGGGAACATTGATGCTGTGCATGCAGGAGACCTTTCTGTTCAGGCACCGGGTTGTAGTTCTGGTATTCGCGGACAAACCGCAATTCTGTGGAGTGTCAGGTCCATGTAGGAACAGCGCAAGCCCAATCGCCATTTCTCTGGCCTTCCGCTCACTGCAAAAATTCTCAGCCCATATGCGGCGATGGTTCCACTTCATGATGATCGACGAAGTGCGTCCAAGTGCCCAATGCTGGCATGGCCCCTGACTGTCATACGTGTACGTCATGGACAGTCGGCCGCATGAAAAGGCGGTCCACCAGGCTTGGTGGATGCTTCCGCTGATGGTTCCATCACTTGGTCTGGAAGAGATGCAGTCTCCAATCGAGGTCTTTTGGCAGCTTTCATTTCGGTCTCGATCTGCTCTGTTTGTGTCTGCAAAGTCTGCAGAGAGCTGGAAAGAGTTTTGAAGCTGTCGATGATTTTCTCGGATGCAATGGCCACTGAAGCTTTGCCTTCTGCCATTTCCTCCTCGTCGTCTTTGATCTCGATGGTCTTGACCTTGCCTGCCGCCATTTGTAGCTGTTCTAACTGGACATTGGCCATGCTGAACTGCTCTTGGGCGGTCTGGATGCGCTCTGTCACTTCCTTTTCCTGTTGCTGGAAAAGGTTGGCGTATTCCTGCCAAGTTTTGATTGCATCTGTAAGAAAAGCCTTCCACGATGCCACAATGTTGAAGCGCGCCTGCAAGGCATCTTCGAGATCTTGTCGTGCTCGTCCTTGTTGACGCACAGCAGTATGTAGATCTTTCGTGGCTCTGGCTCCCTCCTTTTTCGCATATGTCTGCACCTTCATCCTCATGTCTGCCGGCAACTCCATTTGCCGTGATTTGATCATTTCGACCAATTCCTTCTCCTCTTGATTCTGTGCTGGGGAGTACATTGTTGTCCCACCCGGCAACTCCGGTGGTGCCGGCATCGTGGGAATCCCTGATGAGGACGTCATACTGCCAGGTGGTGCCATTGGTACCATCTGCGGGGCAAGACCATGCTGCATGGGAGGTTGTACAGGTAGTCCAGAATGAACATAACCAGGCCAAGGGATAGGCGGTGGAGGCAAAGGCGCAAGATCGCCTTTTCCTTTCCCCATGGGATGTCCTTTTCCTTTGCCACGTCCTTTTTTGGGCCCCTTCGGTGTCTTCGCACTGTTGGAGCGTTTCCGTGACTGCGGGGTCTGAGATCTTGATGCCTGTCTCGACCGATTCCATTGTTGTGCTGCATCCCATTGCCCTTGATGATAATTCCATTCTGTCTCTTGTTGTCTTCCTCGTCCAGGATTGTGTATGTAACTCCTGTCGAGGGCTTGCTGCCACGGAATTTGGCAGTCTACACAGTAGGTGGCACTGTGTTTCCTCAGCTGTCGACAGCTGATGCATCGCCAGGGTGCATTCATTGCCATTGCCTTGACAATGTTGTCGAGAAAACCCAAGTCTCGTGAATGATGCTTCCTGAGCGTGTTGTAGATGTGCTGAAGCTTGAGGTAATGCAACTTGATAACACCTTTCCGGTGCAAGTGCCACAACCTGCGTGCGGTCGCACGGGATCTCCTCAGAGAACGTCTCTGGGTATTTGATGCCGTTGCTAGAGTTGATGAAGGCAACGCAGGAAATCTCAAGGATGCACAACCAAAAGATCAAGGTGCCGCAGTGAAAGCTCATGTAGAGGCCGAAGGCCAAGAGGATCACAAAGACAAGCACAATGATGGAGATGGTGTGGGCGATGTAGACCAGGTCGAAGGTGTCCCGCAAGATGTCAAAGAGCACGATCGAGATAGTCCACCTTTTTGAGCAAAGGTGATGATTGCCAGCCCAAGGCAATCAGAGCACAAGAGGCAGAAAGCGGCTGCAAGACGCCAGCAGCAAGCGATCAGCCCGCAGGAGTATTGCCAAGCTCCCGCTAAGGTGAACGTGCGTGGGGCCACTACAAGCTCCCAAGCCGAAACCTTGTATATACATATATATGTGTGTGTGTGTGTTCAATTTCTATGTTCATAATATTTTATAATTTTCCTCTGCTATTGTACTCTATCTTTCCTTAAAGACCTGATGTTTGTCACCTTCTCCCCCTGTCCATTACCTTGGGTCCAAGCTTGAGGCTGAATCGTGGGCTGTTATCGCCACGATCCTTCGAAGCCTCGCCACTCTTCCCCTGTTTCGGGAAACTGCCATGGTGAAACTAAGCTGGTGGAGGGTCCAAAAAGGATAGCTTGGTTGGTGAAAATATCTATGTATAAGTATAATTCATATAAAGTTATAAAATATAACTATATAATAATTTACACCAATTTAACTTAACTATGGTTCATGGAAGGTATATCAAAAGCTGATAGATGTGAATTGGGTTTACTGGGAATGCCACCCTGCACGATCCTACACATCAATGGATTGCTTATACATGTTCCCCTCTGGTTAAAATCAATCAATGGCTATCTGGTGGTTTGGGTTGGTGGTTCGAAATATTGCTCAAGAGCAATCATCCTGATCATCCTGGTTACAGGGGCATCCTGGGATTCCAAGCCACCCAAATCACCAGTCAACCATTGGATTCTGGGATGAAGAAAGACGAGAAAGGCATGATCTGTAATTTTGCAGACTACTGACCGGCTGGTGGCTTGAAGCAATGAATTCATGCCTTCTCAAGTGAACAGTAAATCATGGGGAACCCTGAAGCATTACAATTTCTCTCAGGACAACAAAAGTCCATCCAAGTGTTTCAGGATCTTCTCACTTCCAATCTCTCTTGCTCCACTTGCTTTTGGAAAGCATTTCTGTCATCAGATTTTTCATGATTCATGTACCTGTCGATCTGGTTTTTTCTGGGAACCTCTGATGGTATTTCTGGTGGGAAAACGCCGCTGCCATAGCTCTGAACTGCTCCTAAGATCACCCAGGCCGCCCGGCCTCAAAGCTGGTAATCTTCGAAGGCGGCGACGCCGCCTTGCCGAGCTCAGCTGTTTGGAAGCGCTTGGAGATTCTTGGCATCAAACAAGGTTGGATGGGGATCTCATTTCATGGGACTTTATTGTTAAACCTGTCACAAAATTCCACAAAAAATTGAGGAAACCAACCATTTCATCAGAATATATGTACAAAAATATCAATGAGAGGTATATAGTTAACAACATGTGGCTTTACCCAGACATCTGGCATTTACACCAATGTATAGAAAATTCTGATAGGGAACATGAGGTTTCAAACATGTTCAGACAATGGGAGGTTTCGTCCAATGCAAGAATAGTTTGGCATCCTTTCGGCCTTATGGGCAGTTTGTACCGACATTCATCACCCAATAACTGTCACACATCATGACGCCTCTCATAAACCACACAGCCACAATCACCCACACAAATTGATGGCATATATGCATGTCCTGCATGCATGTATGTATGTAAGTTAGTAATTAAGTCAGTATGCATGGTCTTCAGGTGAATCATGGCCAGCCGATAGCAAAAGCTTTGCCCAACCCGGGCTGCCCCGTTCAATCCATGCAGTCACCTCCGGCATGTCATCGTCATCCTCGTCTTCGCTGTCATCGTCCTCCTCTTCCTCCCTCACCACGTCTCGCCTCAGGTCTACGACTCTGCGGCCCGCAAAGTGGGGGCAATTTACTTCCCAAATCATGGCATGTTGAAGGAGTTTATTGAATGGGGAAATAAGGTTCAAAATGGTTTGAAACCGAGGGGTTTTGATAAATTCAGACACACCCCTTCTGTAGATATTGCATGATATTGCTGATGTGTTTGCAGCCCGCCATGCAGGTAATCAAATGAAAACGTGTTCACCCTATTATTATACTATTATTGGTGCCCACGCTCTTGGACTAGATATTCATAGAGATAAGCAATAAAAAATCAGTTTACAGAGGCACCCCAAACAAAACGAACACACCATTGGCCGCGAAAGGTCCTGACATTATTTGACATGGCGGACGTCCTAGCAATCTCAACAACCAAATTGCCACATATAAAAATTGGAGATCATGTCTTGTGCCGCACTGAGGCTGTGACAACCAAACGCAAACAGCCTGTGGAGCACATGTTTGTCGTTCTACGATGGGATCCAAGATAACAAAACACCAAGTTTCATCATCATTGAACTTGCAACATCCAGAAGGGTTATCCAATAATGTCGCATAAATGCAGCAATGATTGTAGTCAATGTCGGTAAACGTTTTATAATGTGTAAATGTATTAATTCTGATAATCTAGTGAACCCAGTGATATTATATTGCACTTGGGAGGAATATGCAGGGACTTTTCTCTTGAATACGCGTGCAAATGTCATTCATTCCCAGCCAGTCGTGAGGGTCAACCAGCCCACGATGGACACGTGGCTGGTGATTTCGAAGGACTTCTGATCTCTCTTCGGCCAAATGTGGACTGCTCACTCGGGATGATTCGTTATCAACAAACTTTCTTGATAGTTTATACATGTTTATACTATGGCCCGTCCTGAAACCAAGATTTCAAGAACCAACCTGCTTCTATCATACTCTATCCATGTCCTTCTTAGCATGAGCTACTCACTACTCCGATTGACCAGTAGACTTTCGCATTATACCCACAGCCTTATCCAAATAATCTATAATATTCTATAATATTCCATATAGCGTCATAGTGAGTCATAGTGATCTCCAAATGTTTCCTGGTCATCTCCTCCGATTCAGATCAACGTGTTCAGACACTGACACGTTCTCTTAGACATGCTAATAAATAATAAGTGAGTGTTTCATTTCAAGACATGTTACCATCTGGTTATTTAAATTAGAATAAATTAGATATGTTTTCCATATAAATGATAGAATACGCATGAATTTACCCCTCAAAAGATGGTCAGTTTCTAGTTTGCTGCGTGAAAATAACAACACTTAGTTTAAAAAAAGAAAACATTGCCTATAGATCCCAGATATGGATCATTAAAAAAAACACGTATTAAAAAAATATGTTAAACAATGGTGATTGTCCATAGCTACTGTGCATGGTGGATAAACATCCAAATCACCACTGCGATGGTAAACATCCCATGAAATAATCCCATTATTCATTGTGTTTCATAGGAATCCTTTCATGGTTACTGGCGCATGATTTCGCAACCATCCACAGTAATTATATATATATATATTATACACTAAACATCCATCATCATCATCCATCTATGAATTGTGATTTTGTTAGCCATAATTAACCAACATCTATCTATTACAGTAGTTGTTAGTTTATTAATTAACCATAATTAGATCATAGATAGATGTTGGTTATATAAACACTATTATTGTAAATAACCATGTTAACCAATAAGAAAACACATAATTAACCATTGCTAGTTTTCCTATCTATAGCCATTAAGTTTATTATATCATACTAAACATCCACCGCATAATGATAATATACTAAACATCTATCCGTGAATTGTTAGTTTATTACAAACAATCCATCTATTAGTTGCTAGTTTATTACCCTCCAGTAAAATAACATAGACCCTGCCAGATAGGAATTGGAAGATTAGTTTCCACTAAAAATTGGTGATTTTCAGGATCTATCTTAATTTACCAGAGGGTAATATTTATCAATCATAAGAATCATAAGTAACCATTATTCGGGGTAAATTACAGTATAATATTTCACTAACCTGAATGGTTCGGCCATTTGGGGATCTTTTCCCTTACTAACCATGATTTCCAGGGCTCGGTCGCAGTGAGGTCGTGATGAAATTTACCCAGATTATTAGGCTCCAAGATCCTCCACGCCTAGCCTCGGCCACCTCAGCTAATGACAAACCCAGGTTGCCATCACATGGCACTGCCTGCGGAGCTGGAACCATCGAAACGTCGTCCGGATGGAATAAAATTTAAGGGGTTTCACCATCAAAGATGGTGAGTTCACCAACAGAAATGATTATATAACACATGGGTAGAAAAGCCTCAAACCATGGTGATTCATCAACAAAACATGGGGATTTAAGCTTCAAAAATGGTGATTCATCATCAAAATCGGTGGCATAATTGGATATAGGCTATACGGATATCAAAAGATATGTAATCTAACATAGCCACGGAACATGACAAGGTTCTTGATTTTTGTTCCAGGGCTTCCGGCGGCTTTGTTTTGAATGGGTCCAATAGGTAAATCATCTACATATTGGTAATGCTCCATTGTTATATTTAAATGTTATCAAATTACCAAGGGGTAATAAATACAATAAATACCATCTATCAGCATTTGCTCATTCGTGGGACAAGGTCATCCATGCAGGGTCTAAAAGCAGCTGGCCTGCCTGTTCGATCTGGTATCTCTGAGATTCTCTATGATTCTCTGACCATTAAAATAGAATCAACATTAAATAGATATGGTATTTTAATGTTCAACGAAATAGAAAACACATTAAAATCGTAACGAACATGTTCCTAACAGAAACGAACATAGGCTGACGAAAACACTCAAAATGCTTCAAAGACCTGGTTAATCATGGGTGTTCCAACAGACTTCCACCCGTCCACTCCTTCCAGCCCAGCCCCCGGCCGTGCGACCTGCATCACCTCTTCCCAATAACTGGGGTCATCGGAAGCATCCCGGATCTCTGATAGCAGGGTCTGGCAACACGAATGGAAGAACAACGGTCAATTTGGAGGAATCTGCAGGAAACCATGGTTTTTACATGTTTTTACCATAAAATATAGGTGTTTCCTGTAGATGTTCCCCCTTTTACTAATCCAATGACAATGATCTCTGCGCAGGAGAGTTTGAAGGTTCCAAGCGGGTTCCAAGTTTGCTTCCAGGACCAGCAAGCCTTTAAGGCCAGGGATGGAATGACATCTGTAGGATTTCCTTTCCTCCACAGCTCCAGTACCTCAATAAGCAGCGAAAGTAGCCGCCAGGATTTGACAAATCTGATCACATTACCAGCCGCTGGTCAAACAAAGATCAAAACCCTCAATTGAAAAAAAAACTGGAGATAACTGGAGGGGGTCAGGAATTAGAAATAACAAAGAGCGAGGATGATTCACGTAGTAAATGCATTGCCAATCTTGCGCACTCTGCGCTCTCCAAGAAAGGTGCTTTTAGTTGATTGGTAAATAACCCCAAAGGACAATTTTTTAAATTACTCCTCCAAGGTTGCCCCAGAATATGTCTGATCCCAAAATTTGTTGCCCCTACTGTTCCAATTCTCCATCATCCATTCCTGTTGGCCATACCCCCACATCCCCCACGATTGAGCATTATGAACCATAGATTGCAGGATGGTGCCCCCCAGTTATAAGCTGGTTTATAAACCCCGTTATATAACTATACTTGAGAGGGGGAACACGAAAGGTAGGTAAGCAAGAAAGGAACCGAAGAAAAAATGAAGGGGAGAGGGGAGGGAAAAATACATAAAGTGGAGTCTGGTAAAAGCGACGCGGCCATTTT
>Ga0126342_10007211_pt1 | contig 19821 bp, 15 predicted proteins | sample Cyp1metagenome_FD_92528 | JGI IMG/M metagenome (GOLD analysis project Ga0126342, IMG submission 92528) | Coral microbial communities from Lord Howe Island, Old Settlement Bay, Australia - Cyphastrea 1 metagenome | ecosystem: Host-associated > Invertebrates > Cnidaria > Coral ... | reverse complement strand
CTGTATGACGTTGCGGCCCCTTCCACAATTCTATTTTCTGATGGGGCTCAAATAGCAACACTGTTGATCTAAGTTCCAAAGACCTCCCCGTCTCGACGAGCTTGGAATCTTATGCTCCGGCAAAGCATATTGCGCAAGAGTTCCATCTGTATAAAGTTTGGGCGGCATGTTTCGCAAGCGTTCCCTCGGTATCAAGTTTGGGCCCCATTCACAATTATAAGTTTTGATGGGGCTCAGATCAACACACATCTTTTCGAGTTTTGAATGGCATGCTCTCGTAAAGCACGCAGCGTTCCATCTGTATGAAGCTTGGGCCCCATTCAAAATTATAATTTTCAATGGAGCTCAAATCAACACACTGTTGATCTACGTTCCAAAGACCGCTGGACCGGGCATCTCCACGAACCCAGGATGTTATTCTCTCGTAAGGCATGTTGCGCAATCATTCCATCAGTATCAAGTCTAGGCCCCATCGAATAGAAAAAGTTTGAGTGGGGCGCAAATCAACAAACATTTTTTTCGAGTTTTGAACGGCATGCTCTCCTAAAGCACATAGCATTCCATCTGTATGAAGCTTGGGCCCCATCCAAAATTATTTTTTTTGATGGGGATCAAAGCAAGATCAGTTCCAAAGACCTCTGGACCAGGCGTTTCGCTGAGCTTGGAATGTTATGCCCCCGCCAGAAAAAAGTGAGAAAAGTGACGCTTACTTTGAGGAACATAACAAAAACAAATCCCATTATATAGACGGCAAACTTTTCAGATGTGAAAACAAATTCAAACGATATGATGGCAAACTTTTGGGCTGTCATCGCGCATTCCTTTTTGGCGCCGCTCTTATCGGAGCAAATGTCGCAGGCGGGCTGGACATGAGTTTTCCCCCTTAAGTGAAACCTGACAGTTTGACCGGTTACTTCACGGAGTGCAACTACCACGTCTTTGGCGAAGCCAAGAGCCGCTTCTGTTGCCTGCGCTGCAGGACTGTGCAATATGTTCTTCTGTGCCCTGTCTCCATTCACGACCGCTTCTATTTTGCTTTCACCCACCTGCCTTTGTGTCAAAGTGCCGTCGGATGGCGGTCTCAATGCTGAACGAACCTGTGCGGCATGAGACGTGCTCAAAGAGGCGGGGTTTCCCACATGAAGGACAAGAGTTTATACATAGAACTACGCTTGCGGGAATAATTTGCCTTGGTATATCGCGTGCATGTTGCCGGTGAAGATGCTCGTGGCATAGATCAGCTTCTGGCGATACCTCAGCAAGCGGTGAAAAACACCACTCGGCTGCCTTACTGACATTACGCTGCAAAGAGTAACAGCCGCCGAGGTCCTTACTCCAACCGGACCAGCATGAGATGACTGAAAAGCCGCAACTTCAAGAGGAGCCTGAACAGAACAGCTTTTGCATGTGGAGTGCAATAATCTTTGCATCAGTAGAAAAAGCCGACTTAGGTTCAGGCGCGGCATCGCTGCCTAAGCGCTTTGCAACCGCCATCGCAGCCCGGTTTCCCATCACAAGCAACAAACCATGCGCATCCAGTAAACAGACATTGATGTCTGGACAGATATGCAATGTACGGTGCAGTACTCGAAGCGAGTGTACGTGCGTGCGTGTGTGTGTGTGTGATTTTTTTCTCGCAGACAATTTGGCCAAGCTCAAAGCTGGAGGTTTAAAACGGCAGCGGCCTGAACGAAGTGAAGAAGCAAAACCATTGCATGTACCGAATGTATCATAATACACCTACATGCGCGATACCCTCCACAAACTGTGTGCTGTGTTTCTTTGAGACCGTTGCTTGCATATGTCTTGATTGGGCTACCATCTGGTGACAACAAGGGACAGTCTTTTTCAATCCCGGAGGTTTCGTGTCTTTGCCTGGTGAAACGTTACGGTCTCATTGGCGGCGCCTGCAAGGAAAAACCATCTATTGGGTCAAGTGTTGCAAAAGAATAGTTATACTCTACTTTACATCAGTGACGTCCGGCGTCGCACCTCTCCAGATGCGGTGCCGTGCTTGGTCGTGGCCGTTTGAACGAAGGCTCCTGCCAGTAACAGCACATGACAAGAAACTTACTGGATGACAAGCTTCAAAACAAAGCCAGCATGACTTTGCATGTTACTCTCGCCTGGATTTCCAAGATAAAGAAGCCATTGGGCCCTGGACAGCAGGCTGTTACCTGCAGGGAGCTAATCAAAGGCATCGTTGCAGCGTTCCGGCTGTCTAGCACGAGGTCTCCGAGTTGGCCCGGCGCCGCAGCTGGGCCAGCAAGTTTGGCACGTTGCAGGCCATGAAACATGTTTCTGCATGTTTTTGGGACATTTCCCAAGGTTTTGGTAATTTGGTCTAGGTTTTTGTAGGTTTTTCTAGGTTTTTGATACCTTCCAAGGAGGCGCTTTGAATTTGCAAACAAACATGCGAAACACATGCAAAAACAAAATGCGCAAATGAATCCTTCGTTTCCAAGGCGCGCCTCCAATTTGCAAAAAAAAATGCAACAAAAAACATGCAAAATGAACCCGCCATACAAAATAAATGCAAACCAAAGCTGAAAAAAACAAACCTTCCCCAATCCCTACCAGGGACGCACTCTCATAATGGAACATATATGGAGAATATATGGAATATATATATATATATATATGTATGGAACATATGGAACACATGGAACACATGGAACATATGGAACATATGGAACATATGGAACATATATATATATATAGATAATTATATAATATATAAATATATATGGAAAATACATGAAACATGTATGGAAAATATATGGAACATAGATGGACATGTGGTTTTGTTTCAAAAACATCTTTTTGTGGTACTTCAAGCACGTTACGATCTGGCGCCCATGGGCACCTCATTCCCATGCCACCAGAGTCACTTGATGCCAAGCATGCAAAGCAGAGCTTACATACCTCGGCAAGGGGCCTGTCCATGACCAGCATCAAACATCTCTGACCTTGGGAAACTCAATCTGCCTTTTGAATCAATGGTAAACCAATGAACCACCCATATTCGGGATGGGATATACCATCCACAAAAATGCTGAAATTGGGGAACGTGTACTATTGCAATATATGTACAGTATATGGTTTTACTAACATAAATAGGAGAATAGTTATTAGGTACCCCATTTTATGATTGATTTGCTCATGGTAACATCAATATTATCCCAAAAATTGTATGGTTTTGCTAACATCAATACTAAGTGATTGAATTCATTGACTTACCAGTGGTTTTACAATATTTACGAACAATGAATATTATCCCATAGTTATTATCCCAACTGATTAAATAATCATGGTTAATCTACCGGTGGATTTTGAGGTCGCCCATTGCCAGAACCTCTGTCCAAGCGACTCGGAGCTGGAGCGCCGCTCTTGGCGCTGCAAGATACCTGGAAAATGCCCTAGCGAAGTGGAACATCACCAGGGTTCAGTTCGGTAAATCAGTTCGGTAAATCCTGATCATATGGGCCATAACTAGAGAGTTTACCCTCTGGTAATTTAACGTAGCTATTGAAAATGGCAATTTATAGTGGATTTTCTCATTAAAAATGGTGATTTTCCATAGTTATGTTAGATATGTTAGTTTACCAGAGGGTAGAGAGTTTAACAAAAAAGATCTTGGAATCTGCTGGGACGACTTTTTTCATGTTCATCCCTTCATTGGTCTGTCCGAGTGAGTTCAGGTACCACCTGAAGTGACAAAATCTCATGGTTGTTCAGTATTTGTTCCACCATGTTTGATGGCAATTCTTGGGTATCTTCCAATTTTCAGAGAAATCCTTAAGTATCATGTTGGTTGGACATATATCACATATCCCCATAACTTTACCCATTATATCCACATGTTTTGATTCAGATTCCCCCCATTATATCATGTGATATCCCCATGTTCCAGTGGATAGCTCAGCTAGCTCTATAGAGAAATTCTACCCATATTGACCCAGTCATTGATCCACTACTCCCCATGAAATATCAACGGTGAACTGTAGCTATTGACTGATCATGACCTTCAGCACCTCAGTTCTCCCATTATCCCATCGAAGACCAGGGCAGGGCCAAGCAGCTCAGCGTTCTTCGCACGTGCTGCTTCAGAGCGTCAGATGCTGCACCCTGCTGTATGCCCAGATGATGCATCCTGCGAAGATGGTTTGCTGTCACAACACCTGCAATTTTCAGATGACAAGCCTGAGAAAAAGGTCATCAATTCTACCCTCAAAAACAGGTGGATCCAGAAAATGGACCATTGTTTTGTTTGAGTGGAAACTCTGATATGCCAGGCATTTCCAACACCACGATTTGGCGAACCTATATCAATTTGGAGGAGGCGATTGGTATCTGCATGTTTAAATTTATTCCATAGCAACAAAACAGCAACAGAATTGTCACAAAACGTATGCAAATATTGATACGGATATTGATTCAACTCCCAGACCTTCCAAATACCACCCACAAATTGCAAAACTACTCTACAAAGACTTGGGGTATAGGATACTTGGAGTCTTGCAGAGTCTACAGTTGTGGCCCTTTACCAGTTATAAGTCAGTTATAACCTCATTTTGGGATATTTTTGGAAGCTATAACCCCAGCTATAACCAGAATCGCCCCTTCAGGCCCTTCCGCGGAATTTCGCCAAGACACTTCAGCTCCGTCATATTCCAACGAAGGGCTGCCACAGCAGCACGTAGCAGCTGTCCATGGTGTTGCAAAGCCAAGGTTCTGAGATGTCGAGAGTCAAGTCGTCAAGTTCCAAGCTAGAAAAAAACTGGGGGTCAACCTTCACATCCATACAAGGTGGTGCCCCCCAAGTTATAAATGGCTTATAATATCCCATGAACTATAGATATATCATGATATATCACTCACCTATAAACCATAGTGACATTGGACTTATAAATAAACCAACTTAGCTAACTATGGGGCACCACCCTGTAAACCAGCGAAGACATCTGGATCTTGAATGGCTGGGTGATGAAGCCAGATGAGAGAAAAACCAAGAGTGGGACAAGTGCCAGCTCAAAAAACAACGAGCCGCCGAGGTAGCCGAGCCCAAAAAGTTGGTGACCCCTAGTCTTACCCATAGGATTCCATGGATCCCATCAATATACCCCCTTTATGTTAGCATATATACCAGCACCATGGATCCTATGGGTTATGGCACCCGGAAATCTTTAGGGTGACTTGCTGGAAAATCATGACATTTTGATGAGAAAATCCCAGCGAACGAAACCTCCATTTGCAAGGGATTTGCCACAGCTATGTTTGATTAATGTGGTTAAAACAATAATAGACCATCCCACAAACCATCATAAATAGGTAGTAAATAAACCATTCCCAAATGGATAGTTGATGATTGTTTTAATATGCTTTAATCACATTACAGGTGGCTAATTCTGACCCTGTACTACAACCTGTACACCTTCACATCGCTTCACCAGTACCAAGGGTCTCTCCCAGAACACTCAGCTGAGTTCGTTTGGGTCTCGGCCGCGGCTTTCCCATTGCGTCTTCAGCGTGTCCGGCCAAGGCCCAGACGAAGGCCCGAAAGGCCTTGCATCCCAAGAGCTAGGAGGTGAATCTTTCAAAATTCAATGGAATTCTGAAAAAAGATGGGATTTTGAATGGAATTTTGAAGGAAATTTACTGGATTTAGGAATTTTGCCGGGAATTTTGACCAGAACCCAGAAGTTCAGCGCTGAATTTTTGAGATTTTGACGTGAGTTTCTCTGATTTTGAAGCGAATCGGCATGAATATTGGGCCATGGTCTACCAGAGAATCGCTTCCATAACAAGTGATCCTGGAATATGTCAATATTATCTGGTTGGTGATTCAAACCCATCCCAAAAATGCTCGTCATCTCAACCAATCATCCCATTTGTATGATTGAAGAACCACATTTGGGTATGGGTCAAAATAAGAATCCCTCCCCATAGGCCCTATAATTGGATGGTTCATACTAGCCGAATCCGTGGTCTCCTAGCCTTAAATGTTGATCCATTCCCAAATATGTAGTAAAAAAAAAAATCCCCCCGGCCCCCAACCAGTCACCCACATCCACCGACAGCTCTACTGTCGCGTGACCAAGCGAAGCAAGGATTCAGCGCTTCGACGCAACAGGAAGCGCTTCGAATGCAAGGCCTGGGTGGAGCAGTCTGCAACCAAAGGTTAGATTCTGGTAAATATACAAGAAACTATGGAACATCACATTTTCTAATGGGCAAATCAACCACTATATTTTCATTATTATTTTATTATTCTATGATTCTATGATTTTATCATTATATTACTATATTATTATATTACTATGGCCATTTCAATAGCAAACTGTTAGTTTACCAGAGGGTAGGCTCTTTTCAAAAGACACCAAGCGTTTCTTAAGTTGAACGACTTTCTGAAAACCTCCTGAGATTGCCAATCTTGAATCCTATCTGATACTACAGCCCTTTCTCCCTGCTGCGGCAGCAACGCATCCTGCATCTTCCATGCCATATCCCACCGGGTCCCACCATATCCCCATTCCCCATCCAGATCCCCAATCCGATATTCCACTATCTAGATATCATATAGCCAAACTTCGATACCCTCCAAAAAGATTCTTTTGGCTAGTTCTTTTACTCCATACAGAGTATACATGCCCAGAAAAATGATATTCATGGCACAAGCTTCGACTACTGAACCACCCAATTAATTGACTCAAATGGCTTTGTCTGAACATAAAACAGGCTCTCAGAAATTAGATGCCAAGTCAGATAATCAGATGCAAAAAATCATGCCATCCCAATGGTGTTTTGTTGCTCTTTTGAGGCATTCCCCGATGCTTGGAGCGGCCTGCTGTGCTCGTTGGATGCCATGGACCCAACTCTTCCAAGCGCCAGCCAGGCTGGCTCGGTTGCCCGCAGCGACCTAACAGCGACCCTTGAGACAGGTGCGAATGGATCCATTGGTGAAAAAAGAGATCCTGGTCCATGTGATTAGTAGTGGTTAATAGTGATTGATATGGTGATTCATATTGAATTGATAGTGATTAATAGTGGTTAATGGTGATTAATAGTGAACTAATGTGGGAAAAACAATGTCATGTTTACCACCCATGACCGGAAATGGTACACATAGCACCTATAAAAATGGTGAAATTGGGGATGGTTTATTATTGTTTTACCAACATTACCCCAAAGCTGGACATGAGTTATTAACATGTAAGTATTGACCAATGATTTTTGTGAGATTTTCCCGATTTTAAGAACAAGGTATCGACCAACATGTAACTGGAAGGGCCCACATTGTACCAAAACCTGAAGAAATTCCAAGGGATTTGTTTGAAGGAAACCACGATTTTCATTGATTCTCACCATTCAAATCTGGCTTTTTCCTGCAAAAAAAAATTAGCCTGAAAGCAAATTTGGGTTGCCTGTTCCTATCTAGGGTTCCCACTTCTCTCTTGATTTCTTTCAGGTCAACTTCCAAACTGCAGATGGTCCTGATTCTGGGGGCTTTCAGCTCGTCATCCTCGACTTGACAAAATCCCTTTCCCCAACCGAAAGCCTAATTTAGTATTGGATCAGATTGGATCTATACATCTGGGGGACCATTTGGGGGGTATATTCTATATGTATATATACATACATTGCAGTAAGGGGTAGGGAATAAGACGTGGCAATGGAAAATCCACTTCTAGATGATATGCCATTTTTTAAACCTCCATTTATAACGGATTGTCCATTGCCATGTTTACCGGGCAATCATCGAAACGGAAAAAAAAACATCTGGGTCTCCCGGCTGCAGCAACTAACCATTGGTGCCTGCTGGCAATCAGCGCCATATTCACAGCAGTCTGTCGCCCTGGGTGAGAGGCCGAACGAGGCCGAAGTGGCTCTGAATTGGTTTAAGAAAGACACTCCTTAGTTTGGATCGGATACCCCTCTGGTAAACTAACATAGCTATTGAAAATGGCCCATTTATAGTGGATTTACCCATTGAAAATGGTGATTTTCCATAGTTATGTTAGTTTACCAGAGGGTAGGGCCTATAATTCAAGTTTGATACTTTTCCATGTTTTGAAAAGAGTTGCACGTTGAATTCGAAAAGTGATGTGTTTGTGTAGACTTTTCCTGGGCTTCTCACAACAAGCCTTGCTATCCACTGACAGCTAAGCAGCTACAATGTCCCAGGCGCCTTGACAAGCAAGTTGAGACCAAAAAGCCATCACCGCCTAAGAAGGCTGGCTCTACTACTTGGCCTTGAAGGACTTGGGATTAGATTTATAGCATTTTATAGCTACAGCCTTGGGATTATAAATTATCCCAAACAAGTTGGAATATCCTGCCACCCCTAGAACATCTATAACTATGGTGAATATAACAATAACCACAAACTTTGTGGAAATGCCCCAAGCACTGAAGGGGCTGGCCCTGGGGCCCTGCTCTCTGCATTTAGCCCAACCTTTGGCCGGCAGGCGAACTTCACCAAAATTAATCGAAAGGATCTTTACAAAAGTTGCGTAGTATGGATGTATTTAGTGATACATTACACGGCATGTGTCAAAATGTGGGACCGCCAAAGTCCATGAAAATGGTCGTTGATGTTACTAAAAGCAGTGGCATCGCTTGTTTGCATACACCTACAAATCCTGCATCCTCTGTGCGTTAGGCGTAGGGCGCGCCATTGAAACATCACAGGCAACACGAAGAGAAGCTGAAATTCGCCATCCAAAATTCAGACACCAGTCGGTCTCCGTGTTCAAAAGCTGCAACGTCATCGCATTTGATCATATCTAATCCTGGTTGGTAAAACCATCTATGAATGATTGAAGCTTCAAACTAATCATCAGCCAAGGTACCAGCAGCAAGGCTTGCTGTCTGACTTTCGCGCATGCCGTGGCCGCCAAGCTGCGCATGTGTCGCATCTGCTGATCTTGCTCCACCTGCGAAAAGAAAGTATGATCTAGATAAATTGCAATAATTCACTATCCAATAGGATCCATGTATGGTATATATGGTAACATTTACCATCAATATACCCCATGTTAGCATATATACCAGCACCATGGATCCGTCATGGGTATAGGGGTGCCCAAAAAGATAAATTCATAACAACAAGTCCAGGATATTACCCTCTGGTAATTTAACATAGCTATGGAAAATCACCATTTTTAATGGGAAAACTCACTATAAATGGCAACTTTCAAAAGCTATGTTAATTTACCAGAGGGTAGATGGTGTTTTCATAGCAGCAAGTCCAGGATATTATAGATGATGATTTCTTCATAATTTCCAGGTTTCCAACTTGTCTATCTATGAATGGGGGCTACCAACTGGGATAGTTGCCCCAATCCAAGTCCCAGCATTTCAGATCGTCATTTCAGTAATCCACAGATGACATATGATGATATATCACCGAATGATATCACCAAAACTATATATGATATATGATTAAACTACTGAACGTATATGTATAGTGTCAGCAAAAACTAGAGTAAAACATCACCAACATTTTTCGCTTGGTTCATGGGCGTCATGGATTGTCAAGCAACCCAGAGTCTCATGCATAAAATGACGAGCAACCGTATCGGTCAGCCCATTAAAAAGAAACTTCGCGTATAAAGAACGGAAACACTGCTTGTCAAGGAATCAATGGATTGGTTGAAGTGCAGTTTTCTACAGGAAACGATGGATTTTTCGATGTTCTCTCCCATGAAATAGAGGGGTTTCCTGTAAGTCTTCCCTTAAGCCAATCTGGTTGGTGGTATACCCCTCTGAAAAATATATTCGTTCATCAGCTGGGATCATTATTCCCAATATATGGAAAGTCATAAAAACCATGTTCCAAACCACCAACCAGACTATATTGTTATTCCAATTATTAACCATTATTAACCATTATTAACCATAGATTAACCATAGATTCACCATAGATTCACCAGGAAAATTCCATGCCAACCAGCCATGCAATCCATAGAAATTGCTCTTGTGAAACCATCCCACTTCACCTGGCAGCCGATTTCATGGCCTGTGCTGTCCATTCTTTGAAGCATGTCCACAGGACCAGCGCCTCAGAATTTTCACCAAATCATCCAATATGATAAAGGAAACATGAGGAAACTGTGAAATGAAGAAACATGAAACTGTGACATATCTGACATATATCTTATTTGACTATGATTTGATCATGTTGCATAATCAACTATAAACAATTATTTTATCTTGTAATGAGTTTCATGATGAAACATCAAGGAAACTCAGCATCAATCCTGAAGGTTGACCCATCCAACTGGGACAGTCCATGGTGCTGGCAGTGTCAAACTGCTGTTCCAGCGGTAAGTGCTGCAGATGGAACACACATGGGCATCAATGACATCACAGATCAAAGATGTTCGGACACAAAATGACACAAGCCACAGAACATGGACATGGAATTAACAGTGAATGGGAGCAAACAAACTTTACCAGGGCCTCTCAAATCAACTGTGTAGAAAATGTCATTAAGGTAGTGCCCAATTTCGCGGTTGGCTTTGTAGATATACCGAAAACAAGTTGACCATTACATCACGTTTGACATACTATGACTACAGTTAATGGATGTTAATGGTAGATAGTGTGTCTACCAGTTGATAGTTACACATAGTTACTATTTTCTGGTAATTTAACATAGCTATTGAAAATACCCCATCTATAGTTGATTTACCTATTCAAAATGGTGATTTCTGAGTTTCTATAGCTATGTTAGTTTACCAGAGGGTATGATTTATTTCAAGCAACATTGACATCACTAGGGGGCGGGCACCACCTTGCACTTGCGTTCCATCGCCAAGAATCTCTGGCACGCTGCTTTTCTTGCACCAGTTTCTGCCAAGCACGAAGCATCAAGCGCCTATCCGGAGCCATGATGGCAGAGCTATAGAAGTTTAAAGAATTTTATAGATATGAGGTGGTGAAACATGATGTTTCACATGTCCTTTCATGTTCTTCCTGGCTTCGTGATTGCTCAAGGGATTCCAGTATCAATATCAGTTTAAATATTAAATTGCCATTGTTGGATTAAGAATCATTCCCAACAATGACAATTACAATTATCTATATTCAATTTCCAGTAACAATGGCTGGATTTTTTCGGGGAGAATCTAGAGGAAACCAGGAGCAATCACGGATTGTCCCGTCAAACCAAGCTATGTCATCGAATTCTCAAATCCAGTTCTAGATCCTAACATGGGGGATATTTAACATAGATGTGGAAAATCACGATTTTTTTTTAAATAGGTATATATATAAGCATCTACTTTAATAAAGGACTCATTGTCCACATCTATGTTGGGTTTACCTCAGGCTAAATCCTCATAGAAATCCACATTAAACATATATTCAATCAATATTAATCCACATTATCGCATAGAAAATTATGAAAATATCATCAATATTATCAATATTAATCCACTGAATCATGAATCCCATAGAATTCCCATAGAAAACTCGACCTTTTCCATGGATTCAGCATTACCGATCTCCCGCCTGTCGCCCTCCCGACGAGCACCACCGGCACCGGTGCCGCTCCATTGGTGCAGCCGCAGCAAGCGGCAGCGGCAACGCCAAAGGGAGAAGCTCTGACGGAGGCGGTGCAGGTCTGCCTGCGCCCGTGGAAAATGGTGGTTTTTCATAGTGGTTTGAGTGGTAACTTTGGTCGTTTCAAAAATGGAGTTTTAATGTTTTAATAGTGGTTTGATAGGGGTTCAAAAATGGTTTAATAATGATATCTAATGATTCATGGCTACCAGTAGTAAATCATCCCTAAACATATGGCTCAACAACTATACAGTGTAGAGAGGATCCATAATGGGGGTTACAAACCAACAACCATCGCTGGGGAGAACCACCTTGCAGGAAGTGTTTCGTATCCATAGTTGCAACCCGGTTGTATGAGATATCGGTATTGTATTACATGAGGATGTACTTTGTATACAAATATATATATATGCATAATGTTATATATATATAATATAAATATGTGTATGCACCTGTAATCTATGTTTTTACAATGGTTATCTGGGATGCACATTCTATTTAGTTCTAAAGCTTAAGGAATCAGGGAATGATGTACCATGTTCGTTTGACACCAAACTTGTGGGACGGCATTGGCATCCAACTGCCATGGATGGCAATCCAGCATGCTTTCCTGATGGCTGGACCGCTATCACATCTCATATATACTCTATACTATATATATATCCACATTCACGTACAGAAACGTGCAAATTAATATACATATATATATACACACTGTATAATACATACTGATAATCTATAAATATATATATATATATTGCAAGATGAGTCCGTCGTTAGGAAACATAATATGCTCAAATGTGATGTTGGAATTGTGCATCACAACGTACCACAACGGGACCTCCGTGGGCTCGTGAAACGGAAGCCGCCGCAGCCGTTTCCGCCGCTGCAAGGAGTGGCTCTGGAAGTACCAGGCATATAGATAGAGTCCCAACACCTGGTGCCGCGGTTCGGAATTCCTAAGGTTAGCAGTGATGAGTTATGAATCATGTTTTAATTGTTATAGAATTGATATAGTTGTGGTTAAACATGACAAATTATCTTTGAAGCCAATGTACCATCTGGTTATTTAACAGTTTGCCATGGAAAGATCCACCATTTTTAATAGGTAAACCATCTATAAATGGGCCATCTATACCATGGCTATGTTAGTCATAACCAGAGGGTAATTGTTTCTTCAAAGTCCTTGAGGAGCAGTTCCACAGTACACAGAGCTTCAGAGCCCAAATCTGTAAGACTCTCCGTTCCTATTAAAGATGGGTATGTACATGTATGTACATTTGAAGAATTACATAGACTTACTGAAGAACATCTTAAATCACCAACTCAGGCTTCTGCTTGTGTATGTATTTCTTGTTTCAACAGATGATTCAGGATTAGTCCCAAGTCGGCATCCGTTGAGCCAATGGCCCTGGCTGCCTCCTTGGAATTCTTGTCCGCCAAACACTCCAATTGACGCCTGGCCATGGATAGATGGACAGTGTCAGCTTCGGCCAAGCACCACAGGAAAGTATGAGCATGGTACAGATTTAGGTATAGGATATCTATTAATCACATATCATATACCTATTTCTAATATATCATAGGATGATATATCATATATACCACATTAATATAATATGATATAGGTATAAATGTATATATAAATGTGGTATTTTTCATGATTATACCGGTATAGAATTTGCACCAGGCAGGCAGGTACAGTATTCGAAAAAATTCTCTATGGAGAGAATGTGACAGCGTGAAACGGAGATGGATCCAAAAGAGTTTCGATTTGACATGGCACCCATTAAACTTCCATTGGTTTAATGATAATTACCATCTGGTTATGACTAACAGTTTGCCATAGAAAGATCCACCATGCTATTAAGTTTGGTAAACCATCTATTTCGATTAGGGCCATCTATACCATGGCAAACTGTTAAATAACCAGAGGGTGTATATATATAATTATCCATAGTACTACGATGCCAATTGAGATCCATTTGGTAGATATACCATGGTATATAGATCCATTTGGTAGGTACAAACAGGGAATACCATGATTGCAAACACACCAAATTTGGGGCCATAGAAACACAACAAATTTCAGTTTATTTTCCAGACTCCGCCTCAAAGAAAAAGTGAAAATCAAGGTAACCCACCTGTCGCTTGATTTGGACTTCAACGAAAGAAACTCAGTATACGTGGATAATAACAATGTTATACCTCAGTATACGCCTAGCTACATGTGGAATATTCCCAGTTATATATATATATATATAGATACATAATTGTATATGTGGGTTGTAAACCACTTACTAACTGAAATGCACATCCAAGTTCCCTTCATCACCCCCGTGATACCTGTGTTGACCTCGACTTCCTTGCTCCTTCCAGCGGCGCAGAAGGTCAGAAAACCTCCGCTGCTGCTGCTTCCTAGGCGAAGCCAAATGACACCGAAAAAATCATTTCACAAAGATGCTATCATTATCCGGGGTTGGAAGCTCATGTATTTCAAGCATCTATGGAATCTATGGACTTATCACTCTCTCTGTATGATTCTATGTGTATATACAGTATATGTATATATATAATATATCATATATATAATATATAATAGTATATATAATATAATATAATATAATATATATAATAGTATAAATAATATATCATATATATATACACAGTAATTATATATATGTTGGAATTCCCCATTCGCTATTTCCCAACGTGCTCACAGCAAGTCGTCCAGGTAACCCTATGGCCATCCACAACATCTTGGCGCCCATCGTACGCATCGTTCTCCCGCGCACCGCCACGAAGTGGAGCTGCAGGAAGATCTTCTGCATGATCCTGAACTGGTTATTATATGGTTAATGATGGTTAATATATGGTTATTATATGGTTAATGATGGTTAATCATAATCTGGTTGGTGGTTGAGCCCTACCCCTCTGATATGCTCGTGAGTTGGGATGATGACATTCCCAATATATGGAAAAATAATAAAAAAAAGTTCCAGACCACCAACCAGATAAGGACACCTATGGAAAATTAGGAAAAAAACACATACATGGTATGTTCAATACCAAAATTATAAACTCATGTTCCACCAAGCTAGTCCATCTGATTTTCTTCCAGAAGGTTTGGGCCTGGCAGAGTACTCTTAAAAAAGGCCAAAGTTCATAGACCCGTAACGCAAAACAGGGCACGATGACACGTTCCACTTCAAGAGTGCCCAACCTTTCAAGAACAATCAGAAACAATCTTAAGCATTGTGCTGCGCATGGATAAAGATTGGATATGCTAAATCTTGAGGGAACAATCAAATCAAATATGTGCCGTTCGCCACCTGCCACATGGTCTCTAGATTATATGATAGGTTGCTCCACCTCCTCCGCTCCTTCTCATCCTCTCCTCCCTGGGCCCGGACACGAAAACCATAGAATGCCAGACACACAATGTCAGATAGAATTGGGATCAAATGTTAGACTGCCAGAAAAAACGCAAGATAGACTGCCAGATAAGCTGTCAGAGAGAATATCAGATAAAATGTCAGAACATATGTCAAATAGATCATTAGAATACATGTCAGACAAAATGTTGGGAATATATGTGAGTTGGTGGGGATTACTGGAAGGACTGTATCTCTTTCGGTTCTTTTTGGGATTGATCATACCTGGATAATAGATGATAAATTCGCTGCTGAAAGGGCCAGAATCCCCAAGATATGTGTAAGAAAAGAGGTAACCTGGCCCATCGCCATAGTGAGTTCAACCTTTCAACCCATCCCTCCAGGATTTGCCATGAGGGGATCGTCGTTCTCCCAGAACGCATTACCGGTGATCGATCCAAGAGATCCCCAGAACGAATACGTTCGAAAAAAACTTCCCCTGTTGACCAGAAATGACCAGAAATTCCCGGAGATTCCTGGAACTCCAAAGCAGAAATAATTTTTACACATCTGGTTGGTGGTGCAATGTGCCCATCTTGAAAAATGATGGAGTTCGTCAATGGGAAAAACATGACATCCCATTAATATGATGGAAAATACAATTCATGTTTGAAACCACCAACCAGTAATATACCAGTAATAAATACATGCAAATCGTTACATGGTGGTTTTCTCATGTCCCAATTGCTGGGAATCTGAAGCCAGTTTTTCTTCGACATCCCAACTCTTGTCGAGCCAAAAGCCTTCTGAGGCCTAAAATCTCCTACAATGTGGGCCCCCCCAGTTATAAGATGGTTTATAAACCCCATTAAGTATAGTTATAGGTCATAGGTACCATAAACCATAGTTATTGGAGTTATAAACCAACTTAGCTATCTAGGGGGCCCCACTTTGTATGTTCTGCTGGCTGGTGGTTGAGCCTACCCCTCTGAAAAATGATGGACTGTTCGTCAGTTGGGATTAATTATGACAGTTCCAAATTTATGGAAAGATAGAACATGTTCCAAACCACCAACCAGTTCGTCTGTTTTTCCCACTTTTTCTCCACCTGCCAGGCTTCATCTGCTCCCTCCACCCCATGCGTCCGCCCGTCGCTGAAAGCCGCGCTCTCTTCGCACACCGCCGCCATTGCCGCAGCAAGCAACGCAAGAACTGCCGCTGCGCCAGTTGCAGGCCATAGGCTCCAGTGGCAGATCTGCTCCTGACCAGTCCCTTCAAAACAGGTTTCAATGGGATTTGATGGGATTTGATGCGCTTTGCATTTATATTTTCAGCTGGGGGTTCAAAATTGTACAAAAAAGAACATGGCAAAAGATGAAGTACTAAAGCTGGTTGGTGGTTTCAACCTACCCCTCTGAAAAATATATGAGTCAGTTGGGATCATCATTCCCAACTGAATGGAAGGTCATAAAATTCCATGGTTCCAGTCACCACCAACCAGTAAAGTATCGATTCAAGGTTTCCCACGTCCTGTCGTAATCCTTCCCATTGGATAAGGTGAATTGGATGGCCCCAGAGGGCCATGGTTTGCCGGAAAACCCCCATAGTTCCGACGATTTTTTCCATTTTTCAATACCCATGTGTAGAAAGGCGTTTCCATGCGTTTCCCAAAAATAGACACATGATTTCACAAAATTTCTGCGACGATCTTCCCATTTAAACCGCCATTTTTTTTAAGGATTTTCAATGCCCGTGGCTAGGCCAAGGGGGATTTCTCAGCGTCTTTTTATGGAGGTTGATGACAACATTTCAAGAAACAGAAAAGACGTGATTAGATTTGTAGCGACACTGCTTTCCGCTGTGGATTTTTTAAAGTTTGTTTCTCAATTGCTTTCTACATGATTGAGTCTGATTGACGACTTTGCATCTGATGAGTTCATGAAAAACAACAATTTTCCATGGTAAACACCACCATTTTCCATGGTAAAAAACCAACCATTTTCCATGAAAAGAATCTGAACCTGTTATTTTTTTCGCAGCTGCGGCCAGGAACCTCTGCAGCTGCGAGTGCTTCTGCAAAGTCCATGCATGGAAGCACCTGCTTCGAAGCGGCGAAATCGTTGAGCACCCGGTGGCTGATCATTCTGACATGATCATTAAAAGGCCAAACACCATACCCCATATGCGAACCATGGTGCTGGAATATTTACCAACGTTGTTGCCCTAAAAATCAACCAGTTTTGTAGCTAAATATACCAGCACCATGGAGCATATGGGTACTGGTTGGTGGTTTTTAACCATCTTGAAACATATTAATCAAAGGGAAGGATGACAACCCATTTTCTTGTGGGAAACAAATGTTTGAAACCACCAAACACCGTATCATGTCAACCCTGGAGTTTGCGAAAAACCATGGTTTATTCATGTTGATTGATCCAGGCTTGTCATATTTCAATATATTTCAATCATGTCAGGGCGATGTTCGATGGGTTTTCGGATCACCAAGTCATATCCGGGTCACCGTCGAAGGTGCTGTCGGCGTTCCATCCTGTAGAGCTGACCCTTCAGCTGGGACTTTTTGATGCCAAAAGATGTCCTGGGGCGTCTCGGGTGGGTCCCTGGTACCTGGAACGCTGGTTTAGCTGGATGTGTTACCCTCTGGTAATGACTGTTACATAGCTATTGAAGCCATGGCCCAGTCGAAATAGTGGATTTACCCATTAAACATGGTGATTTTCCATAGTTATGTTAGTTTACCAGAGGGTAATAGGTTTTTGACCTATCCCGTTCAGATTGACGACCACAGGCTGAGGAGTTGCTGAAAATCGTTTTTCTTGGGAGATTGATCTTTAAGACCAGAATGAAATGAAGTACATCTACGGGAGTTTGCGTGGGGATTCTCAGATTCAAAACCTTGTCAAGACAACATCGCTTCGCACAAGGATTTGTTCAGACTCTTGTGCCAGTGATTGGCCGCAACTTCAACCAAACTAAGCATACTGTACTGTGCATCATCTGGTACCACTTGACATGACATTCGCAAAATTGTTCAAAATTGCGCGCCCTTGAATTCACTCGCCCCTAAATTTCAGTCAGAAAACGTCAGAACACTGAAAACACGTCCCCAAAGTTTTGGGAATAAATTTCTTGATATATATTGTACAATAATGGATCTGCATTGATTTCTGCATCGATTTCATACCCATTATTAATCATTATTATATAATTATATGATATATATGTATTCATTACAAGTATATAACTATATATATGATATATGATTATAATTATGATATATGATATATGGTATTTCACATCGTGTACCATGTGCATCTCCAAGGATCCTCAGAGTAAACTGTTGCCACGACGCCAAAGCCGCCTGCAGCAGGATCACTTTCCGATTGCTGCGTGCCGCCCGCAGCAGCCGCACAAAGCTGGCGTGCCATCGAGTCGTTTGACGCTGGAAACGGGTCCAGGAAAACCAGGCGGAGATCAAGGACCTAAAACGGGTGGCCAGTTGGGTGCAAAATACCCAAGTTACCAGTTACTTGGATGGTTAAAACGTGTTAAAACTTGATAATTAAAAATGGATTATCATTCCATACATGGGGTTGTAACTTAGGGCCATGACTGTGTGTCCCGAAGCCGCTTTGTGTATCTCCAAATCGTCATGCGAATGTAGGTGTTTTATGATGATCAACGATGGGATTTGGAGGTCGCCTATTCTCAGACAAACCCAACATAGCTGGGATGGATGTTCATCTTTTGCGAATACATCTATGGTATTCCATGTCGTGTTTTGATCCATTCTCATGTGGAGCGATTTTTGGAGTTTTGGTCAATAGAAACGCTGGTAAATCATTAATATATATATATTGTTATTTTGCTACCCCGCACCAAAAACAAAGAGTAAATTAATAGTTCCTGCCTTAAGTTTCCTTCAAAGCGAGACCGGAAACTGAAAACAATCCACACCGTTGGGTGGTAGCCTTTGGATCCCACATAAATGGGCGTAGCTTTTGGTTTTGTCCTTCAAATCTCCTTCAATTTTAGTAGCATTGCCAATCTTAGATATCCTGCAAACGAAGAAATTCTTAGCTCGTTAGTAGATATTCCTATTGAAATCGCGAAAAAATAAAGGATTAACCTACCATAACCTACCCATCCAGTTGGTTGACCCAGTTGGGGTCAAGAAACAACTTTCGTGCTAACAAGGCGCTTTGCTGCTTGCTTGATCTCCTGCTTTTCCAGAACTCTTCTCTGTTTGACTTCACTGGAAAGAGTGAGGCTCCGCCAAGACGTCCAACTTCGCCGCAATCGACTCTGCGTCTTCTGTCCCTTCCATCGATCTTCACATCTTTGCAGCCATCGCAGCGTGCCAAGCTGAAGTTTCCAAGCCTGGAACGTCACTGGCAGCCACCAGCGGTTGGATTTTGCTTCCAGTTTCAGGCTGTTCGTCTTCTTTTCGCTTCGAAGTTTGCTGCGAAGTCGCCACTGACTCCAGGCACTGAAAAAGCGACAAATCAGCTGTCCTTCAGCGGCCTTGGACCTCGCCAGCACCAAAGCAAGGACTTTGCTTTCGGAGGCGGCCATGGTCTGCGGACGGGCGCTGCGGTGACGTGCCAAAGCCTAGCTGTTTCATGGCGCAAAAATCGATTTGCAGCTTCAAGCAGCACCAAATGGACATGCCAAGACTCCAAGACCAAGAGAAACTGTGGTTTACTCCCAGTGATCTCCAAGGATTAAATTACTATATATAATCCCCGACCCCAACTGGTTCAGGAGTAGGGGGGGTGGATCCTACATTTCTGATAATGTATGAACATAAGGGGGGGGTTAACCCCCTCACTTTTTGCCAAAAATGTATGGGAACTAGGGG